>Ga0214474_1000099_pt1 | contig 44349 bp, 39 predicted proteins | sample RVTome_2_FD_187335 | JGI IMG/M metagenome (GOLD analysis project Ga0214474, IMG submission 187335) | Soil microbial communities from uranium-contaminated site in the Upper Colorado River Basin, Wyoming, United States - RVT95D214 HiSeq ... | reverse complement strand
AAATTCATATGATCCCGGCACCACCTTAATCTCTGATAAATCCCCCTGAACTTTTTCGATGAGCCCTTCAAAGTAGTGATATTCATCGATAGAGAGGGCAACAAAAAAGATGTCAATCTTCTTTTCACCAAGAATCCTTTCGATGTCTTTATACAATCCCAGGACGGAAATATCTTTGATCTTTTTACCAACCTCTTCTCTGTGACGCGTTAAAAAACCTATAACCTGTATTCCCATTTCAGGATAGAGTTCGATGTTTTGCAAAATTTGCTGGCCAAGTACCCCTGTTCCTGCTATGAGGGCAAACCGCTGGTTATAGCCTCTGCTACGCAGCAACATCAGCGTCTTGCGAGCAAAAAATCGCACCGAAATGAGCCCCAAGAAACTGATCACCCCAAAATAGAAAAATGCCAAGCGGGAAAACTCAAATCTCTTAAGAAGGTAGATGATCGCAATCAGAATAAAAAATGTAAAAACCAAGGTTTTTGCAATATCAAAAAATTCCCCTGATAAATGCCCAATTCTCCGAGGACGATATAGATTGAACCTGTTCGAAACAAAAGCCCATATCGCCCACAGAGGCAATAAGAATTGAACATAAACCGAAAAAGGAGGTATTCCCCATAGCGGAGGTTTGATCAGAGGTGTATAAAATCTTAAAAAGTAGGATAATACCCAGGCAAAGGAAAGAATAAATAAATCAGAAAGAATGAAAAGAGACTTGAAAAGCTGGGTATGTTTTTTTAGCATCTCAATTCCATCTTTTCAAAGATGCTTTTCCTAATCTTCTCTTTGAAAATCGCTCGGTCCCACTGCAGCGCATGTCGCCTGATCGATAAGGGATCAAATTCCCTTTCGATCCGATTGAAACGTTCCACGGCATCTATCAGCGAATCGACATTCTGTTCTTGAAAAAAGAGGCCTGTCGGCTTTTTTTTACTTCCTCGAGGCTGATCATAAGCAACGACTGTTTCTACTATCCCTCCCTTCCCATAAGCAATAACGGCTTTCCCGCAGCACATTGCCTCCAAGGGAACTATGCCAAAATCTTCTTCACCAGGAAAGATCAGCGCACGACATGTGGAATAATTTTTCGCCACGACTTCATCCGATTGCCACCCCATAAATTCTACATTCGATTCAGCGATCGCCCTGAGTCTTTTCTCCTCCGGCCCAGAACCAATAATTCTTAAAGGATAACCTAAACGATTGAAGGCCTCTATGGCCAAGTTGATCTTTTTGTAAGGGGCAAGGGAAGAAACAATGAGAAAAAAATCCTCTTTTTTATCCCCAATCCTAAATCGGTCAATTTCCACAGGAGGGTGGATCACCTCGGCATCCCTTCTATAGAATTTCATGATCCGATTCTTCACATGCTTCGATATACATAAAAAATGATCTACTCGTTGACTTGAAGTCACATCCCACATCCTGAGATAATGAATGAAAAAGGGGATCATCCTGTTCTTGTTTTCCCCGAAATACTCTCCATACATATCCCACGCATATCGCATAGGTGTCAGCATATAAGAAATATGGAGTGCATCCGGCGAGGGAATAATCCCTTTGGCCACACAATGACTACAGCTTAGGATAAGATCATACTCTTTCAGGTTGAAACGCTCGATTGCCATAGGGAATAAAGGGAGGTACTTTCGATAAACTTTTTTTGAAAATGGGAAATTTTGTATGAAGGAGGTTTTAATGACCATCTTTTCGATGAGCGGAGAAACCGATCCCGGTATATATAAAAGGGTATGGAGATGAGCTTGGGGGAAGAGCTCACAGAAGACCTCGAGACACCGTTCCCCACCCCTCATTCCGGTAAGCCAGTCATGGACAATGGCTACCTTCATCCCTTTATTTCTTTTCCAACTCTCTTAATATCTGCGTCCGTCATAATACTCACTAAATCTTGAAACTTTGTTCTGGGCTGCCAGCCAAGCTTTTCCTTCGCCTTGGAATAATCTCCCAGCAGGATATCAACCTCTGCCGGTCTGAAGAATTCCGGGGATATCTCAATTAAGGTCTTGCCTGTTTTTTTGTCTATGCCCTTTTCCTCGATGCCTTTGCCTTCCCATACAATATCAAACCCCGCCGTTTTACATGCTAATTCAGCAAACTCCCGAACAGAGTGTGTCTCTCCAGATGCGATGACACAATCATCAGGCTTGTCTTGCTGGAGCATAAGCCACATGGCCTCCACATACTCCGGCGCATATCCCCAGTCGCGCTTTGAATCTAGGTTGCCAAGTCTTACTTCATTCTGAAGACCAAATTTTATCTGGGCAACGGCATGAGTTATCTTCCTTGTAACAAACTCTAGCCCTCTCAATGGCGATTCGTGGTTAAACAGGATGCCGGAGCAGGCAAATATCCCGTAGGACTCCCTATAATTGATTGTTATCCAATGGGCAAAGAGCTTCGATGCCGCATAAGGGCTGCGGGGATAAAACGAGGTCTTTTCGTTTTGCGGCATGGACTGTACTTTTCCAAACATCTCGCTCGAAGAGGCCTGATAAAATTTGGTATCCGGTTTTACAGCCCTGATCGCCTCTAGGACCCGCAACGGCCCCAATGCGGTCACATCAGCGGTAAAGATCGGCTCTTCGAACGATAAGGCAACAAAACTCTGTGCGCCAAGGTTATAGATTTCGTCCGGTTGAATCCTTTCTATGGCCCTATAAATATTTGTAAACTCAAGCAGCTCTAAGGGAAGATAGCTTACTTTTTCATCCACCCCCAAAAATTTTAATCCATTTAAGTTTAAAACGGCGCTCCTCCTGAATGCCCCATATACCTCATAGCCTTTATCAAGGAGAAACTTCGTAAGATATGCGCCATCCTGTCCCGTGATGCCTGTAATCAAAGCCTTTTTCATTATCACCGCTCCCTTTTCTTATGAACTTAATACTTCTTCGAAAATTTTTATATGTTCTCTGGCCGATTGTTCCCAGCTGAAAAGCTTCACCCTTTCAAGACCTTTCTTTATCAGACCCTGTTTCAGAGACTCGTCCGTAAGCACCCTATGAATCCCCTGAGCAATACTCTCTACATCATGCGGGTCTATATAATATGCGGCATCACCACAGACCTCCGGAAGACTGGCTACATTCGAAACCACCACCGGGCAGCCGCATGCCATGGCCTCTAACGGCGGGAATCCAAAGCCTTCATACAGTGATAGGAGGATAAAGGCTTTTGCCCCGGCATAGAGGGCAGTAAGTTCATCAGCAGAGACATAGTTAAGGAAAAGGACCTTTTCCGCATGCCCCAAGGCCTCAACTTCCGCTTCCAGCTCCGGATAATAGCGCGGATCTTTATATCCTGCAATGACCAACTTATAGGGCATCTTTCGAGCAATGAGGCTAAAAGCGCGGAGGAGCCGTCGAAGGTTCTTATGGGCCAGGAGGTTCCCTACATAGAGGAGGTAATCCGTGAGGCCGTATTTCATCTTCACACTCTCTGAATTAATTCCCAGTCTATATCGACTTTTTTCAAAACCTGGTTGTATGACATAAATCTTTTCTGGTTCTATACCATAAAAGGTCATGATGTCATGTTTGGTATTTTCAGAAATAGTCACAATCCTTCGGGACTTCTTGAGTATCCTCGGAACATGATAGCGGAAGTAATATTGCTGTCTCGGATATTCCTCAGGAAAATGGAGCGGAATCATGTCGAGTACAGTCACCACTTGGGGAACGGCAGGCAGCAACATGCCTTCTGGCAGCGGAGACAGCAGCAATGACGCCTTATCGGCCAGCAGTCGAAGCGGAAGAGCAGTTTGAGTCCAGATGAGTCTTTGAAAATGGCCCTTTCGACCCAACGAAGGTTGAACCCTCCGACTGATTCTACGAACCTTGGTCAGGTCTATGCCGCAGACTTCCGGATAGGAGGTATATACCACGAGATCATCGTGGAGCTTGGCGAGCTCTTTGAGAAGGTTGACGGCATACACGCCAAGGCCGCTGAGGAAAGGATCAACGATAGAAGCATTGACCGCGATCCTCATGTGGACATCTCCTGAGTTATGGGGGACTGTCCCATAGAGACAAAGCTAGGTCGTTCGCTCGCCGCAAGCAGAGAACTTCCTGCAACTTCTCCACAACAAAGGACCCGAGAAATCAAGCTCCACCCGTCACTAAGATATGTCTAGTCATCCAAAAACTCATGGGGTACCTGATCGTTGTAATTAAGGTGAATGTTAAGGAGAATACAAAATCCTTCCCTAAATACTTCCCATGCTGACGTAAAAACTTTTGATCAATTGAACTACCCTGACCACTACTTCATCATCCATTTCGTAATACATCGGCAATCTCAGCAACCTGCTGCTTAGGTCATCCGTTACTTGCATTCGATCGCTCACCCTGCTGTATCTCAAGCCTGCGGGAGAGGAGTGCAAAGGAACATAATGAAAGATTGCCAGGATGCTGTTTTTTTTCAAATACTCAATCAAGCACGTCCGTTCTTCCAAACTCTTAGTAATAATATAGAAGATATGACCATTACATAAACATTCGCTTCTCATGAACGGGAGCCGTATCAACCCTTCGCTTTCAAGAGGGCGCAGTAATTCGTAGTAACGATTGAATGTTCGACATCGGCAAGCAATGATCTTTTCCGCTTCTTCCAATTGAGCATATAAAAAGGCCGCGATCAGTTCACTGGGCAAGAAGGAAGAGCCTATATCAACCCATGTGTATTTGTCTACCTCACCACGGAAGAACTTGCTCCGATTGGTCCCCTTTTCCCTGATGATCTCCGCTCTCTCGATAAGCTTCACGTCATTGATGAGCAACGCCCCCCCTTCTCCACTGATGATGTTTTTTGTTTCGTGAAAGCTCAAACACCCAAGGTGGCCAATGGTTCCCAGAAAACGGCCTTTATAGGTTGAGAGGAGACCCTGGGCTGCATCTTCTATCACCCAGAGTTTATGCTGACGAGCGATGCTCATTATTTCGTCCATGTCGCATGCGACTCCTGCATAATGCATTGGAACGATGGCCTTGGTTCGCGAGGTAATTGCTGGTTTGATCAGTTTTTCATCCATACTTAATGTGTCGGGCTTTATGTCCACAAATACTGGAACGGCTCCTCGCAGGACAAAGGCATTCGCTGTGGAAACGAAGGTATAGGAGGGCATAATGACTTCATCCCCAGGCTGAATGTCACACAAAATGGCAGCCATCTCTAAAGCACCCGTGCAGGAGTGTGTGAGAAGTGCCTTCGGGGAACCCAATCGCTCCTCCAACCATTTATGACAGCGCTTTGTGAACGGCCCGTCACCCGAAAGATGTGCTTCTGCCAAAACTGACTGTGAGATATAATAAAGCTCTTTGCCAGCTATGAAAGGTTTATTAAATGGAATTGTAAACTTTTGATTGCCCATGAACTTCCTTTTTCACACCAACACAGAGCAGGGAACCTCCTGCTGGGAAGGATAAGCCTTTTTTCAGAATCGAACCTTCTATATCGCATACCTTTTGAAAAAAGGTATTTAATAATGGCGTCAAGTTTAAATCCTTCAAATCACCAGATCTTCTACCAGAATGATGCCTCAGGCGCCATCTTAAGCGTGACACCACAAGCACGGGAAGGAGTAACGTTACAAAAGACGTAATTCTTAACACCTTGAATCCTGCGTCCTGTACCTTGTTTAGAAGGTCTGGACGCGTGTACCGTCTCTTATGACAACTCATTTCATCCCATTTGCTCCAGAGAAATGGATGTTGCGGAACGGTCAGAATGATGCCGCCGCCGACAGAAAGTGCTTTATATATTTGTGTTAAGACGAGATCATCTTCTGCGATATGCTCAAGCGTATCAAAGGCACCGATGATATTGAATTCGTCTTTAAAGGGGATCTGGCGGGCATCCAGCTGAAACAGATAAGCACTTTTCAGACGTTTCTTTGCAAATGGAAGCCCTGAGCTGCTGATCTCGCTCCCGTACAAAGTATATGAAGGAAATTCCTTTTCGATTGCAGAAAGAACAAAACCCGTTCCACAACCGATCTCAAAGAAATTATTACTCTTTGGAAAATAATGTTGGATAGCCCAGATGATCAGACGATTGCGCGATTGAAACCAAAAGTTATCTGCCTCAAGCCTCGCAAGCCATTCAAAATAACTCCCCTCGAAACCATCATTGGCTTCTGCTAATTGAGGGGAGAAGACCAGGTATCCTTCCCTCCGCTCAGGCTTATAGCGACAAGAGGGACATTCCCAGCTCATACCAGAAAAGGTTATACCGCACGACAGACACTCCTTCATCTTCTATTCTCACTTATTGAACAAATGATAGACGTCAAGTGGATCTCTAAACCTAAACCCTAATGAGGCATATAAATTAAGAACAGCAACATTGGCAGCAGAGATGGAACTCATGATCTCACGGTGACCAAAGCTGAATAATTCCTTGCAGGCAGCACTCCAAAGATATTTGGCCAATCCTCTTCCTCTATACTTCTCACTTAATGCATGCAGTACAATCTTATTTGCCGAATAACCGAAAAAACCGGCCAACTCATCATGATACATTAGGCTGAAGACATTTCCCGAATTGTAAAGGTCCTTTAACCACATTACATATCGCAGTTCGGCATGCTCTTCATCGATATTGAAGTCGCGATGGAAGCGTCCGAAAATAAAGGCATGGCGCAAAAGAGCTACGAGACCTTCTACTGCTGCAGATCGGGAAATATGAACTTCTTGACTTTCAGAAGGGATAAACTTTTCCAGAGCGCAGTAAGGTTCAATGAGTGTATCACAGTAATAGAAACCATAGTCCTGTAAAATTTTTTTTGGAGCAAGCGGGTGAATTTTTACTGTAAAATGTCCAGGCCTCATCGTTATTTCTTTTAGAACCTCTTCTGACAAGGATTCTATTTCGAACGTAGCAATTCCAAGGGCTCTCGAGTCCCATGGTGTTTCAATCACTGCCTTATGTTTCATCGAAGGTAGTTCTCCCGATGATATAGAGGGGCCTTTTCTTCGTTTCATCAAATATTTTACCCAAATATATTCCGATAATTCCGAGATTGGCAATAATGATGCCACACAGAAAATAGAGAGAAACGATAAGGCTGTTCCATCCTATGACTGGTGAACCATAAAGGAAGGCCCGTAAAATAATGTAGCTGCCATAGAGAAGGGCAATGAGGGACATCAGGAAGCCGATTCGAACCGACAATCGGAGAGGTTTATCAGAGTAAGCAATAATCGTTTCAACTGCCAATTTCCAGAGTTTTGCGAATGTATAAGTGCTTTTTCGATGAAGGCTCTCGGTATGTTGGACGTCGATGCTTGCTGTCGGGAATCCCATCCAATTGATTAAACCACCAAAAAACCTTAATTGTTCCCGCATGGTTTGAAAATTCCGTACCACCTTCCTCGAGATGATCCGAAAATTTCCAACCTGCTCGTCATAGTTTAACTCAGTAAAGTAGTTAAATATTTTGTAAAAAAGGCGGGAAGTAAATCGTTTCACCCATGAATCTTTCCGCAAGCCTCTCCTGGCCAAGACAATATCATATCCCTCCTGAGCTTTCGCATAGAGACGGGAAATTTCTTCGGGACGATCTTGTAAGTCACAGTCCATGATAACGACCCAATCGCCATCGCAATGATCTAACCCTGCCGTGATACCATAATGCTGACCAAAATTTCTGCTGAATTGAATGCCTTTGACCCGTTTGTCCATTCGGGAGAGCTCAAGAATCATATCCCACGAACGATCGCCTCCGCAATCCTCCACCATGACAATCTCAAAATCGTTGGTGATGGCCTCCAACGAAGCCTTGAGGCGACGATAAAGCTCATACAAGCAATCCTCGGCCTTGTAAACGGGTATCACAACTGAAATAGCCACCATAAACTATCCCTGAAATACTCAAGATTCATAAATGGCCAGAAACTAACCTGGGTGACTCGAACAACAACATAAGCCTTCGTGTATCCCCATTAAGCCGGGCCCTGTACTCTGGTAATTCCTTGACGGAGAAGTCAATCTGATTCAATCCCGGATTAAGATTATTGAGCTTTAGCGTAATATCATGCTCCTGCCTGATCTGTATAACATCGGGTGCCTCCTGACTTTTTGTAATCACAAGGGTTCCGAAAGAATCTTTTCGAGCTGGCCCGGCAAGGGCATGAGTCTGAAACAGCACGGCCCTCGCTTTATCCGAGAAAAGTGTCAGCCGCAAGCCCATACTTCCCGAGGGAAGCCACTGGCAATACATTCCATTGTAAATTTCCGCTTTATAGCGGCTCCGGTAGGCACAGACCCGTATCCCCGGCGCAATGGCGAGGGTGGGCGGCAGCTCATCCAAAGTTTTACCAAAAGAGAGCTCCCGCCACTTTGCAACCGCTGTCGTTGGCTGAGCGCAATATTGATAGACATACAGACAGCCATAGGGTGAATCCAGTTTCTTAAGGGCCTTCCAGCGAAGACTCTGCATTACATGGCTCGTGAGTGAAATCGCGACCGGAGTCGCGACATTCGTACCATCGGATTGAAAAGCGAGATTTGTCTTTACGTCGGATGGTTCACAGTAAGCGACTGCGATCGTTCCAGGGTGCCGTTCAATGCTGCTTATAATTGTATCAACGACCTTTTGGACAGATACGTCACCAAATGCCCCGCGGTAGTAACTATCATGGACCGACATAAAACCGACAAACCAAATGCCCCCAGCCGATATCACAGGAAGATGGCGGTTGAATAGGACGTGGTTTAAGAAAGGTTCGGCAGCTTCATCGTGTAAAAAAGTCACCATGTGAGGTTGTGGCAAGGCCATAATGATATTGGTTAGGTCATCGTTGAAACGGCGTAAGGGCGCTCTGCCGGCAGCAAGTTCATGTGCCCGAACAACTGATGTCGCATACTGCAGAAAAGAGGAACCAATGGCCAATAAGAGCAATCCCGCAACAAAAATGTTTCTGCTCCTCACGGATTCGAGGAACGAAGAAAAGAAAGCGGCTAACAGCACGATGAGTAAAACAGTCCATACATTGTAAAAGCCATAATAGAGGCCTCGTGTGATGATGACCACCAAAGGTAATCCAACAACCATCCAAGATGCTATGAGAATGTCACTCGCGCGGTGCTTCCAATGTGTGATGCGCAGAAAACAGAGCAAACAGATCCCAACGATGAGGAAGACGGAGAAACCAATTCTTTCACGAGAGCCCAAAAGGATAAATTGGGCTACCTGGAGGGGGGAGGCATAGGCATACCCTTGCACAAAATAATATTTATAGAGCCCTTGCCATTGTATGAGGAATATAAATCCGGAGAGCAAGACTGCCGGGGTTACAAAAATGCCTATCCTGAGAATCGCTGCTTTTAGGTCGTCTGTGCGTATGCGCTGGTATACGGCCCAGAGAAAAAGAGGCAGAAAAAGTAACGCTGTGTAAATCGCAAGGGCGGAGCGTTGAGCAGTTATCAGCCCCAGCAGAACTCCTGAGAGAAAAGACGCCCCGCGATGAGCAAGAGCCCTCGACAGAATAAAACTCATGACAGCACCGCCCATCAGCCAGGTAGCGAGATTATCCTTCCAGTAATCGGCAATCCCAATTATATATGGATTGTAAATAATAGGAAAAGTAAAAAGGAAACCCACGATGGCGATGCTACAGAACCAGGAATGGGTGCGGGTAAAAACGTAGTCCATCACGAGAAGAATGAACAATCCCATAAAGGGCAAAAGCACTGACAGGTGGCCATAGGGGTGCAATAAAAGCCGTGGGGCTAAAAGGAGTCGGGCGATGATGTCTAAAGGGTCTTTGGTTTGCAGCGCCTGTGCGAGGGCGGTAGAAAGACCTTGGGAGTGGAAAAGGTTATAAAAGTGATATGCCCCCAGTCGATAGGAAGCAGAGTCGTAATGGTGTGGGCCGACTAAATAATACGCCTGAGACAGACGAACAGCAACCAAGCCCGCAAATGCAGTAAGTATGAATGCAAAAAAAAGGCTGGCAACAAGAGGCGATACCTTGATTCCACTCGCTTTTTGTATCACCCATTGCAGAGCGGCGTCTTTCTTTATCTTTAATGGATTAGAGTTTTTCATACGGTGTTTTTGGAACGAACCTGTCACCGCCTCAAATCGGCGTCCTCTTTTTGTGCCCTTTTGTCCGCTGCTTTCCCTGTATCTTTTCCCTCTCTCTACATTTTCCTAAAATGGTAAAAATTTTTTTAGCAACCAGGCCATGGGTTTAACGATCTGTCAAGATATTCGGTTGATTTGATCCTCTATTTCTCTCACGATACTTCTGTATACCAAACAAACCATTTTTTTACAATCTTTACCTAAACTCGGTTTAGCTCCGCCGAATGTATTTTAATTTAAGTTACCAGTCCCATTCGCATGAAATACAACTAAAAGAGAGAGTTGGATGTAAATCATGAAGAAGACGCCCCTTATAAACGATTAAATGCTTGGTGAAGGAATAGATAGGGGTCAATAAAGTTTCACTGGTTTTTATCAGGACGCCGCAGTTACGAGAGTTTGGGGCGCCGGTCTGGGCCATGCGCCATTTTCGGCGGTCTTATATCTTAGTTAACTTTCTGCCTTTAAATTTTTTTTCGGTACCATTCAATTGTCTTCCTCAGCCCTTCCTCAAAATTTGTTCTAGCCTTAAATCCAAAATACTTCTCAGCTCTGCTCGTATCGAGCATTCTCCTTGGTTGCCCATCGGGTTTTGTCGTATCCCACACAACCTTTCCCATAAAACCCGTTAACTCAATTATTTTAGCCACGAGATCTTTGATAGAAATCTCGAACCCGGCACCTAAATTAACAGGTTCTGAACCATCGTACCTCTCAGCAGCAAGTATGATACCCGCAGCGCAATCTTCTACATAGAGAAATTCCCTTGTTGCTTTCCCTGTACCCCAGACAATAATCTCCTCTTCTCCTTCTTCTATAGCATCGAAACACTTCTTTATCAGAGCAGGGATAACGTGTGATGTTTTTGGATCAAAATTATCAAAAGGTCCGTAAAGATTCACCGGAAGCAAATAAATCCCATTAAAACCATACTGTTGCCGATAAGCCTGAAGCTGAACGAGTAAGGCCTTTTTTGCGATTCCATAGGGCGCATTGGTTTCATCAGGATACCCATTCCATAGATCTTCCTCCCTGAAAGGGATGGGTGCAAATTTGGGATATGCACAAATGGTCCCTATACATACAAATTTTTCAATACCGTAATTTCTCCCTTCTTCTATGAGCTGAGCACCCATCATCAGGTTATCGTAGAAAAACCTCCCTGGATTTTCCCTGTTTGCCCCGATGCCCCCAACAACCGAGGCTAAATGGATGACAATGTTTGGTTGGGTATCCCTGTATAGTTTTCTTACGTTTTCTTTTTCAACCAAATCGTACTCTTTACATCTTGGAACAAAAATGTTGTCACATCCCCTTTCTTTTAGTTTTTCTACCACAAATCTGCCGAGGAATCCCCCTCCACCCGTGACAACGATTTTCTTCTCTTTCAAGTTAAGCATCATCGAATCACCTCTGCGTCTTTATCAACAAAATTAGCTATTTCCCCATTTTGAATCTCATCCCGATTATAATTTCCTTTATATATCCTCGTATCGATACTTTTGAAGGCTTTCCAAAATATTTTTTCTGTGTTTTCATGATTTCTTTGAAAAATTCCCTCCGCATGCGGATTGTTTTATTTTCATCGTACATCCTCGAATTAGCAAGGTATACTCCCGTGAGATCGGCAATCATTTTTTCGGGATAATGCCTTCCTATTCTTATCCAGTAATCATAATCGAGACAAGTATGTAAATTTGTATCAAGCATGCCAATTTCATTAAAAACTTCTGCCCTCATAAACACCGTTGGCTGGCATATAAAACAGGTGTCCGCCAAACGTTTGAGACTGAATTGCTCAGTGGGATATTTCCCCTTATTATTTCCGTCTCTGTCAATAAAATAAGCGTCTCCGTATACCATGACTATCTCAGGATTTTTAGAAAAGTGTCCGACCACCGTATTCAGCGCTCCGGGATTATAGGTATCATCAGAATTTATCCATCCCAGTATTTCACCTTTCGCCATCTTGAATCCTTTATTGACAGCATCTGCCTGTCCTCTGTCGGGTTCTGATACCCACTTAATCCTATTGCTATATTTTTTGAGTATCTCTATTGTATCATCAGTTGAGCCGCCGTCAACAACAATATATTCAAGATCTGAATAATCCTGCATAAGAACGCTTAATATGGTTTTTTCAATAAATGCTCCTTGATTATAGGAAGGAGTAATAATACTCAGAAGCGGTTTTTCCCCCATTTGACTATTTTTCTAACCATGGTTTATTTTTTAATGTTTCTTCGTATGCTTCAAGGCTTTTTCTGGCTGCATCATTCCATGAGAATTTCATTGCACGTTTAGGTAGCATCAGTAAAGTTGTTTGCGGTGATAGTGGCTAGTGGCTCGGGCCTTCACCATTGAAGCCGAAGATGATTTATTCTGCTGAAGTATCAGGTACTGTTTGATGTTTCCTTCTCTATCTTGAATCATTAATGGAACGTGTGGCCATTGACCTGTGTTAGTAAACCCCAATGATATACCTTGGCTAAGCATATTTTGAGTAATGGGGGGGGTAGTAATCAGGATATTATCGGCCGCGATAACATATTCCCAAAGTGGTACCGATATTTTTTTCCCATCAAGTAAATAGGATAAATTGAAGCCTTTAGTCGGAACGCTATCAACGCGAACAAGCAGTTGAAAATGGAAATGATTATCTTTTTCTAAAAGCAATACACTGAGTAGCTTAAGATTTTCTCCGATTTTAACAGCCTTATCAATTAAACCTTTCCTTCTTGCAATCGAATCAGCAACAGCATTATCAACAAAATCATCGGGTATTCCTTCCGGAGCAAAAGCTATATCAGTGCCTCGAAACTTTGTTGGCAGGTGGTACATCATATAATCTTCGTATAATTCCATTCCTTTACCAGACGCTATCTTCAGGGGTAAGCCCATGGTGCTAACATCATAAAGTGTCCATTCCAACCTGGGTAACTCATTACCAATTGAGCCTTTTACTTGCAGCATTAAATTAAGCTGATTGAAATTAGTTTCTTTAAGTCGAAAGGCAGCTAAAGGTTTATCAATGTCAAAACCTCGCATACTATTAAAAAATCCCTTCCACGGTGAAAAAATATCTTTAGGATAGCTATCAGGCCCGATAAGGGCAAAAATATCTTTACGACCAGTAATGTATCTAATATATCCCGTGCTTGTCTTTAGAACACCATTGTTATGAGATATACCAATATTGTCTCCTAAAACTAAAATTTGAGTATTCGAAGGAAAGTCATACTCAGCTAATGCAGAGCGAAATATTTGCGATGTGCGTTCTAGGCTAGGTTTCCGACCCCAAGGATGATTCTTATATTGAACTCTTTGATAGCCAACAAATAAAATAAATAAAAAAGACAAGGAATAAATCATTATCGACTTCGTATTTGCCTTAATATTTATAATTTCAAGTAATAAATTTAATAAGAGAACAATGCCTGCAGCTTGGAGCAGTACGGTACTAAAGTTGAAAATGTATGCATAGTCGTATTCTCTAAACGTAGGAGACAAAGCAACGTATGCAAAACTGTTAAAAATCATCCAGCACAAAGGCCATCCTGCCATTAACAAGCGGTAATAGTTTTTATTATAATTTAAGTGGCTTGGTTGCCTGTATAGATTTGAACTCATGAAAATAAGGCCAGCGAGTCCTAAGACAGATAAAAAAAGTGTTATATAAATTGAATACGATTGATTGAAAGGAAGAAAACTGGACATCTCAAAAAACTGTTGAATGCGATCAATTACAACATTAAGAGGGATAGCTGTAGGGGTTCTGTGAGTGTAAAGATATTGCTTATAAGCTTGCCATAGCCCAAAAAACAAAAATGGCAAACCATACATGATGGTACGAACCTTTTTTTCAGGTAAATAAAAAATGAAAAAGAAAATCACGCTGGGAATTAAAAAATTTGAAGAAACAGCAAGATTTAGTCCAATAGCATAAATAGTAAATGCTATAGCAAACAACAACAATGAAAAAAAACCTTGTTTTTTGTATGACCTGGTTAATAAAAGAAGACTTGCAATTATTGGTAAAAGACCCCACATGGCATAGGAGGTATTCAGCCCTACCGGTATACCTTTAAGGCTGGGCAAAATATTGGGAATAACAGCCGCCATGATAGCCACTTTTGAATCGATGCCAAATGTTTTACGATAGAGATAATATAACAGCAGCGAGGTTAGAGCCATGATAGAAACAAAAACCCCCCGTGTAAAGGGCAGACCGATGTAAACCATGCTGTGGGAATAAGACCAATCTAGAAAAGGTGCTAAAATACAGATCTTAGCTTTCATGCCGTACGCGGAAAATGTATGTATATTATTCACTCCTCCACTTGCAAGATAATACAAAAGACCGTCGTCATGCCATAGACAATCTACAAAAAGATACGGCAGGTTAAACAGAAACACAGATAATACTATAAAAAAGGGGATTGGCAATTTCTTTGAAGTCATAATTGCAGATACGTTGTTAAAATTAAACATTGAGAGATTTGCACAACTCGCGACAGTTTTCATTTTTTATTCTCTTAATAATTTGACGAATCACGGGTATGAAATCTCCACTTTGTCCTGCCAGTGGCGGGATTGAACTTACCAATTCCGATACGCCACGTTCGGCATATCCAGGCATGCACCGGGGTTTCCTGCCGGATTTTGCCTTCGGAATTGTAGTTTCACAAATAAAATAGAAGCCAGCATTATGCACCCTGATAACCTAAAGGTCACGCGAGGGCACAAGCGCAAAGCATCCAAAGAAATTGAGCTGACTGAATATGAAGAAGAGCGTAACAAAGCTATTTCTAAAGTCCAGTATCTTGTTGAGCAGTATTTCGGAATCTCACTTCTTCATAACAACGCCCATGGGGCCAGGTTTACACGGTTGATTAAAAATTCCATTATTTCAACGCGTTCTTGATAAATCTAGCGGGGAATCGCGCAATCTTTCTCGCTAACTCCATAGCTATTCGCGCCGGGGGTATCTGCACGTTACTATTCAAATCGCCCCAAGCCGATTCCTTTCCAAGACGAATAAGCTCTTCAGGAGTAAGATTAAAATAGAGCTTAAGCTGCTTAAGGTAATCATTTTTGAATGCCTCGTCAACAGCCTTAGTCGAGCATCCCTCCGCATTGAAAACGGCGATGATCCGGTCTACATAGCTAAAACCCTCTTCTGCCCAACATCTCAAATTCATATCCCAATCTGCGTTTATGACATACCGAATGTTGTAAAACCCAAGTCGCGAAAATACCTTCCGGGGATAGAATATTGCCTGATGACAGATATTCTTCCTCATCAGCTTCTCCTTGGAAAAGGGACCGTCGTAGATATCGCCATCCTTTGCCCAACCGGTATTTCCAACGACCAATACATTACCGTAAACCACTTTATTTGTGTCAAATACACGCCTCACCACCAAATCACTTAACACCTCTTGATCATGAAAAACATCGTCACTTCCGAGGAAAAGCAGATAATCACCCGAACTAGCCACTATGCCCTTGTTCAATGCATCATATAACCCTTTATCCTTCTCCTGAAGAAATCTGATGTGTCTTAATCGAGACGAGTACTTGCTTACTATCTCAGAAGTTGAGTCCGCTGATCCGCCATCTACGATAATGTGTTCAATGCGCTTATAAGATTGTACTGACACACTATGCAGAACTTCTCCAATGGTTGCGGCGGCATTTAAAGTTGGCGTAATTATAGAAAATGTTAGTGAACTTACCATATCATGCGCTGCTGTCCTTTCTCCACCGCATGTAAAAATCATTTGCCCTCTTGCCGCGGGGTGAGCGACTATTTGAGCTATGACTTCTCCAATTTTCAGTATAACGCCATAGAGGCAACGCTCCGTACCGCATGCCTCGATAAATGTGTTAGGAGGCCTGCCCGCTTTTCTATCATAGACGAAAAATTAGTTACCTTGGACGCATGTTATTGATCATATCAATGAGCCTGTCAACGAGCCGATGGACATTTTGCCGCCGGCTATGTCCTCTAAACGCCACTTTCCCGTTTTTGATATACCAATCTTTAAAGGATGCAAATGCGTTGTTGTCGCTGAATGGAAAAGGGTAAGTTTTCTGCAACTTTTTCTTTTCCCGGTATAATTGTCTCATCTCTTGGGTAATTTTCAACCCGCCATTGAATCGATCATATTTCCATTCTATTCTTGAGAAGTCGTCCTGTCCGTGTATTTTCAGTTGTCTTCCATACCAATCCCAAAGCTCAAATAAACAATCGCCCTTCTTTACATACCTGCTGATTTCTTTTTTGCCTTGTCCGGAATCATAACCGCTAAAATGGAAAAACTTTAACGGCTTCCCCTCAATGAAATATTTCTGTGATCCACGTTTGGATAGACGACGCTGCGACACGTTCCATCGGGCTACATTGCACGCGGGATCGCGATTGATATAGAGCTGGTCAAATAATATAGGGGCAAGGTCACACCAGCGTTGGTCGGTGTACAATCCCTGATTGAAATCAATGTAACAAAATTCCAATAGATGGTCACGATACCAATTGAGAAAGTCCTGGCCCTGTCCTTCACAGCGCACGGCAAAAAAACCAAGGTTATATGAGCCGTGTTTTAAAAAGTTCATTTCATTGCGTGAAATATCGATTGGACTGATTTCCGGCTTGGTCTGGTGCGGTGTGAAAATAATGGGAGAAATGTCCAGCTGTAATGAAATATCACTCAGACTATCGAAAATTACAATATCTGGATCGAACCACATTAGTTTGTCCGTTTTTGTGGTTGCTGCGATATAGGCAGCAGCCGGTCCTTTCGCCGCCGTGCAGATTTCCATCACGTTATGCTTGAATATCCAACTTTCCAGATTTGGAATGCCCAACTCTGAAAGGGCGATAATTCGATCGAAAGGTTCATTCTGTGGCTCAACCGATTCATGCAAGGGTTCGCAAACAACCAAGACAAATTTCCAGTCCGGATGAAATTTCTTCAGAGAATTGGCGAGGATTCGTGCCTTGGGGAGGTAATTATTAATGATGGAAGTGAAACAGTACATAAGGTATCCTTCGGGTGCAAAGATGTATCAGCGCGATGTGGAGACGGTGTATCGTCTCCTTGAGGGTGCGTTTTTCCAAATAGAATCGTTTTATTCCATGGAGGACTTTTTAAAAAAGGCTATTTCTGGCCAAAGGGCCACCTCCGGTTATCAGCTCTTTTTCAACGTGGCTCGAAAGAATAGTTACAAGCGGAGCTTATCACCCCTGGAGATCATCAAAGAAAAAAGACCGGGAATAGACCCCACCGTCGTCCTGCTCCCTCCCGTATTCTTCTATGAACTCCTTAACCAAAAACTCAAAGAAAAAGACCAAGGGGGATACCATGTACCGTCTCATCCCACTATTTATTCAATAATTTTTTTAAAGGCCATAATATCAAATGGCCGAGCCTATAAGAATAACCTTCCAGGATTCGCCTGAGCTGCTGTTCCTTCTGCTGGATCACCTCCAGCCGTGCCGCACGATCAGCCTCCGACGCCTTCAGCTGTGCCTCCGCTTTCTCCGCCCGCAGTCGCAGTTCTCTGATTATGTTACTTTGATTTTGGATTATTGCCTGATAATCCTTTTTTGCTTCTTTGTCGGAACTTTCCTTAACAATTCCACTGATGGTTTTTAAAATAAAATCATTCTGAGGCGGTTCAGGAATTGGGATATCGAGCATTTGCTTTTTTGATCCATCAGCAAGCAACCTATTTATTAAATCAAAAAAATTATGGTACTCTATAAGACCCTGAATATTATGATACGATCGCGCAGCATGATGGTTGGCATAAACTGGCACACCTGCAATGAGCAGCTCCGCTATCTTGCATAAAGCACCTGTTCCATTGCTTTGAAATATAATGGATGCCTTGACTTGTTGCAATAACGCATGAAGCGTGTCTTCATCAACGCCACCTAAAATCCTAACATTTCCACTTTCAGGAAGTGATAAAAGTTCACCAACTTTTTCCGTCCCATAACCAACAACATGAAGAATTTTATTTTTCAGCTCTTCAGAAGCTGCCCATTTTTTCGCAAGTTCAAGCATGCCCTCAAGAGTGGGTATGTTACCTGCTGTACCGAGCAGAATATAATCTTTCTTGGTCCGGCGTTTCGATCTCTCATGACGAATCTTTAGGAATAATTCAACCTGTTCACATATCGGATAATAGGGTATATGAAAAGTATGGACCCCGAAATTATTCAAGAGAACAGTGTCTTCATCAGAAATAGTAATAACAAGATCACATTTTTTAAAATACTCAATCTCCTTTTTGAATAGTTCATGCTGATATTTTTCCTCAACCTGCCCCCTGACAAGTGTTTCAATATTTTGTTCAAGTCCAATGATCGGGACATTTAAGTCGTTTAACTTATCGATAAGGGGAGCGAAAAAAAGAGGCTCATCAACAAAGGCAATATCAACAGGCAGTTTCGTATTTACAAGATCAGCCCACTTATGGCCAACAACTCTTAAATAGGCAATATTATTTCTGAATTTTTCAGACCAGAAAAAATACTCGCCACCGGTAACTATTTTTTTAAATTCTAAATCGTTGGGTTTCAGATTGCTAAATTTTATGTCCGGCAGATTGAGCGACTCATCAGCATAATCGTTTTGGGGTACGCTAAGAAAACGCGGGTTATAATCTTTGATGATGTCAAATATCTGAGATACGCGGCGTTCTCCCCCTCCGCCGTTACCATCTTTTTTTAAGATGAACCTGCTAAAATATACGGCGTTTATAGGATCAGTTATTAAGTCCATAGGGCACCGCTAAAAATTCATAGTCTGAGTGGATATATTCATAGATTTAGATGCTGCACAAATTGCGTACATAACGGATTTTAATCATAATACGATCAATCGGTATTGTAAAGAGATTTGGCTCAAGATCGCTGCATATTGTAAACAGTCCTCCCCCCTTTGTGGTGAAGTTGAAATTGATGAAAGTTATTTCGGCGCTCGTCGCATTAAAGGCAGACGAGGGCGAGGTGCATTGGGCAAGACGATAGTCTTTGGTATTTTCAAACGGAATGGGAAGGTCTATACTGGAATCGTTACAAATTGTGCCAGAAAGACGCTTCAGACCGTCATCAGGGGGCGTATTGAGCTGGAAAGTGTCATCCATTCTGATGGATGGCTAGGTTACGATGGATTGATTGATCTGGGTTACAAGAAACATTTTCGCGTCAACCATGGGAGCAATGAGTTTGTTCAGAAAAAGTCTCATATCAATGGTATTGAAAGTTTTTGGGGTTATGCCATGACAAGGCTCAGTAGGTTTCGTGGTATGAATAAAGCTACCTTCCATTTGCACTTGAAAGAATGTGAATTCCGCTTTAATCATAGAGGCAAAAATCTGTACATTCTGTTGCTAAAAATATTTAGGCAAAACTCTCTGCTCTAGTCATGACCCTTATTATTTAAATCAGAAAGGGACAAGTTACCATGTTCGAAGAAAAATTATTTTCTTTTTATAAAAAGGCGTCTGTACTACCCAATACAATCTTTGATGAAATAATCGAAGCTATTTCTAATGAATATCTGGATAAAGGAGATACTGTTATTGAAGTCGGAGCTAATGTGGGGATCCATACAATTCATTTCGCCAATGCTGTTACTCCTGATGGTAGAGTATTCGCTTTTGAGCCATATAAAAATAATATTGAAGCGTTAAAAAGAAGATTGGAAGATAATAAAATAGGAGATACTGTCACCCTATTTGAAACCGCATTATCAAATTATCAGGGCGAAACAGAATTTAAAATATTTAAGGACAATCCAGGTAAATGTTGTTTTAAAGAAAGGCCCTTTTATGATACTTCAAAAATGGAAAAAATCATGGTTAAAGTTGATTATATTGATAACCTTTTTCAGGATACGATAAGGCTTGAAAAATTAAAGTTTATGAAAATAGACGCTGAAGGGGCTGATTTTGATATTCTAAGAGGCGCCATAAATACCATCAATCAATTCAGACCACTGATAATATTCGAAGGGGGAAGAATAAAAGAGAACCCAGGGAAATTATATAATTATTCGCCCAATGACTTTAAGGATTTTTTTAATAGAATTCAATACAATATTTACGATACATTCGGGATTAAATTTGATTATAGACTCTGGGACAAACCGGCACTGAATGATTTTATAGCAATCCCAAATGAAAAAAAGGATGAATTAGAAATGCTTTTACGAATTACAGCGCTTTCAGTTCTTATTAAACATCTAAAAACTGATTGATATGAATTTATAACACCCAAAGAATATTATATGACATTAACTTACCGAATTCTTCATATTCCTTTTTGGTATGTCTTTTGGCAAAATTATCATATGCTTCCTTAGATATAAAGAAAATATCAGGATCATCCAACATATTTTTAAATGGAATAAAGCTGTTTATGGGTAATGTCTTTTCAAATAAATATGGCAATAGTTTATTAGTCCAAATAGAATTGTCTTTTTTTATAACTATGTCAAAGCAGTGTAAAGACAGCCCGCCACGTTTAAGAACTCTGCTCATATCTCTATTAATATTATCAAATAATACAGCATTGTTATCGGGAACGTGTTCTAATGCTGATATTGAAAATACAAAATCGAAATAATTATCTGGCAGTTCATTATTGAAATTACCGATGTAATCCTTGACTAGGCGAAATCCCAAAATTGGTATCTCAGTTGGTCCATTACCGCATTCTTTCAACTTATCAATGTTCCAGCATTCATATGTAGTACAAAAATGCCTGATAATCCGTGAGTTGCCGCCGCCAATTTCTAGAATACGCGAACCTGGCTTAATATTATTTTTGAGATATGCGAAAATTAATAAATCTTGATAAGTCTTAATTGGTTGCTTTATTGGATCGACTTCTCTTCCATATAATTCAATATCATATCGAAAATGCTTAAACAACTTAAAGTGGTTATATTTGGAATATGTAAAGCCTGTGAAAGCATGTATCTCAAAAAGCTGGGATTCATCCATTAAAGCCCCCATTTCGAAAAGAAGAAACTAAACACTTAACGTGTCATGAAATCAAGTAATTCTAGGCGCTAAAACAATTCCACCTTAATAGCGATCTTTATATCAAAGTTGGTTCGATTTGCGGGCAAGGTTTTTTCTTCTCTAATTGACACCTGTTGTAGCGATACGACTACCATCTTTTATTTTTTTACATATGGCTGTTGTGTCCACGGTATCCCCTTTGCCACAGGATCGCTGGTAATTTTTTTAAAAATTGCGGTTTTCCTGGTCTGTTCAATACAGACCCATCTTGCTTTTTCCTCCAGCAAAAATTCTTGCAAGATATTACCGGTGATCAATTGTGTGTCATCTACGATAAGAATACCGCCTTTTTTTATCTTATCGGCAGTGTAGTACCAATCGATGAATGGAGCGGGGAAAGCATGGTCACCGTCTATTAAAACCATATCAAGATAGCTATCAAATTGCAGAGAATGGATTATTTCCTGTGACGCGGAGGCAATAAATTTCGTATTTTCTGTGGCAATATTGTTCTCTTTACACCATTTTTTTATAACTTCATGCTCCTGATAGAAAGGTGATATTGCATAATGCAATCTGCTGTGCAGCATAAACACAACAGTGGAATGACCACAACCCGTTTCCAAAGTCACACTATCACGTTTCAAATGATTACTAATCCAGTTAAGAATATCCGGCGTTATGGCGCATTGTTCTGTACCAGCATTTTCCCTGCCATGGAACATCGGTCTTTCACTTATAAGCTTTTTTAAAATTTCATTATTATTCATCTTTTCCCCGATAATCGAAATAGATATCATACATTTATTTTTCCCTTAAAAATGATAAATTGCCCAAAAAAATTATAGGGTCCTTAAAAATCGGTTTATTTATAATTTCTATAAGTTCCTTGAATTGAGGATGGTCCTGTTTGTGAACCGCTAAACTGTTATACTCTTCACTAGAATATGTGCCAATATTATCTAGTTGAGAAAACATTATATTATCAAAATTAAATTCCTTTGCTAATTCTATAAATGGGATCATCTCTTTAAAATTTTGCCATTGAACAACAAAATTTGTTGTTAATATATAATGGTTATTATTTTTCAATTTCTTTACGAATTCTAAATTATTTATCAATTTATCAAATTTTCCTCCATACCGAACTTGTTCATAAGTATTTTTGGTAGCAGCATCAATGGAAATATTTATCTCATCAATAGCATAATGTGCGTTTTTTATTTTTCCCCAATTTACAGGATTTAATAGTAGGCCATTAGTTCGTATAGTAATCTTTAAATTGGGAAATTTCTTTTCATCCATTTTGTATAGAAAGTCCATATAAACCGGGCTGGCAAAAACTTCGCCAGCCCCACTTAGGAGAACCCTTTTAGTTTCCTTAAATAAATTAGAGTTGATTAAAAAATCGTTAAATTTAATAAGCCGTTGGGCATTTACCTTATCAATCATCTTTAAATTTTTTCGGCAGGATTTGCATTGAATGTTGCACGAATTATCATAATTAAGGGAGATATGTTCTGGACCAAAATCCAATTTCCATTGTCTTTTTTCATAAATTCCCTTAAATTCTGCAGGAATATTACCTTTTTCATATGAACCTGAAACAATCGTAGGACATAATTCTTTATTGCAAAATTTAAAGCCACCATCAAAAACGGATTCCCTGATACTCTGAGCAATATCTGAATTCCAAATGGTCTCAAAATCACTATTAAAAATATTACCTATTGAAACTTTTAGCCATGCTTCGCAGCAGACATAAACCTCCCCATTTTGGGATATATGAACACGGTTAAAAGGATAAGGACAAAAACCGCTCATGGGCAATCTCCAATATTATTTTTGGGTCTAGACTAACTGGTAAATCATACCCTCAGCGAGTCTAATCCTTTCATAAACTCTTATATATCTCAGAATCTTTAAAGCTATTTAAAAAATATTTCCCTGATAATTTCTCTTTAAAAGAATGGTTTTTAAGATATTCATGAGTCCGGCATACCAGGTCTTTATTTTCTGCCTTTTCCACCGCTTCTTCCAGTGTTTCATAGTAAAATGGGTAATCCCCACCCAAATATTCCTTTACCCCTTCAATTGGATTTACTAAAAGCGGGGTATTGCGCACGATGCATTCAACTACGACGTTATTGGCGTTTGCGTCGTACAAATTTAGAAAAAAAATATTTTCGGCCAACAGTTTGTCATATGCATCATTGGATACAAATTCGATTATCTCGGCTGTCTCATACATGTCTGGAGTAAACTCTTCTTGGGCCATTAACCTTTCACGCTCACGTTCAATAAGAGGGTCAATGCTGAAATAATTTATTTTCAAAAATTTTTTTTTATATGAACTTTTTGGCAGTTGAAATATGGCATGTAATTTTCGAAGATACCAGCCGGCCTGGACTATTTTTTTATCCTTATTTTTCTCAAAATGCTCCCGTGTCCATTTCAGTTGAGGTGTCTCGGTGGGAAGGTAAAGATTGTTTATCGGAACATGTAGTTTGTTGACCAAATTTTTCCGATGATAATTGGATAGAGTGAATAAACCTCTACAAAAAGGATAACTTTTCTGAAAAACATTGGAATTAATTATGGAGTCATTAGACTGATAGTTTTGAAACCATTCAGGCACATTGGGGGGCACATGTATAAACCCGATCCAGGGACGTTTATGCGACCTAATCTTCTGAGGGTTCCAGGCAAAGCTGCGCTCAATAAATGAATCAAACAATACGCCATGAGGGTTATGAAGTTTTTTAAGATTACTTATCGCCCATAGCCAGCCGCTTCTATGCAATCCATAAAAGCCGGACAATTCATCAGAAAGATCAATTTTACAGTTTCGATGTGTTATTGCTCTAAATAATGCCATAATAATTTTATACTAAACAATACGCCCTAAAAAAATTATCCATTTGTTATTAACAAAGTCCCACCTTACTACACGTCCAAAAAGCCATCCCTTCTCGAGTTTTAAATAACGCAATAAAAATTCTCCTATTTTTTTGCGAAAAATACATTCTCTCAAAAAAGGATAATTTTGCAGGATCTTGCGAAGCGTAATAAAACCCCTGGGGACTTCATTTTTCTTTTCCGTCTCCTCTACATAGGTTTCAAGAGCATTTGATGTTTTTTGTTCACCATGTCTCCTGAACGCCCCGATAGGTGAATATACTTTGACCAAATCACTGTAGTGCGCCATATTTTTCCACAAATGATAGTCCGCAGCAAAGTTGAGCATACTATTTACTTTACCTCCGGCCTTTTCCCACAACTCGCGCTTCCAAAAAGTAGGCTCCTGTTGTATCCAATTTAGCCCAATATTCTTATTATGAATATGATACAGCCCTTTTATAATAAAATACCTGGAATATGCTAACGGTTCATAATACGAGTTATAAATGATTTCCCCCTTTTTATTAATTAATGACGTCACGCCCGTGATCCACAGAACATCCTTGAATTGCCTGAATACTGTTGTCACTGTAGAAAAAGCGTGAGGAAAATATACATCATCGGAATTCAGCCATGCCATTATATCGCCGGTTGATTTATGAAAACCTTTATTAACTGCATCATACATGCCATCGTCTTGTTCATTATAATACTGAAATGAAAGACTATTGCATCTTATTGAATACTTTTTCGCTTTTATTATTTCATCCCATTTTTCAAGAATTGCATTTACTTCATGATTTCTCCCGCCATTTTGTATAATATATTCAATTTCGAACTCGCCCGCCTGGCTTACGATACTTTCAATTGTTTCATTCAGGTATTCGCTTCTATCAAAACATGGCGTGACAATAGATATTTTCATAAACTAAAGTCTCTTCTTTAACTATTTAATAATAGGGTATCAAATAAATTCTGCTGTTCTTTATTGAATGTTATGAAACCATATTCATGTATTTCTTTTTTTAATAAGTTTTGTATTACCAGTATATCTTTAAGCGGCATTTCATTTAAAAATTCACTATTCTCTACAGAGCTGACTTGTTTTTGAAATACAGAGCGCTTCCATTGCTCAAACGGTCTGACCGCCTTTTGGGCGATATCTGAAAATAAATTAATTTTATCTTTACTGAAATCTATTTTTAAAAAAGCGCATATTTTTCTTATGACAGCCGGCGGGTCGCTGATCAGTTCTTCATGTTTAACCGGGTATGTTTTTTCAGGATGTGCTTTTTTAAATTCTTCAATTTTATTCACCAACCTCTTCCATTTATTCGCAATAAATTCATACGACTCGTTAGGATGAATATATTTTTTCGTCGAGTAGATTGCCGGAAGAGGATGCCTGATAATAGAGACAAACCGCGCTCCCTGATACATCTGTAAAATCTTATCCATAACAAAGCCGTGGTAGGGAGTTTTTTCCAGCCAGATGGCACGGGAAATATCTGCATGATCTAATTCTTTAATCAAATGATGCTTAACAATATTTTCAAAAAGCATTTTCTCAGTCAGCATCCCTTTATCTGCCAGTATCTTAAAATAGTCAATTTCATACCAGTCTATATCAAGGCCGGAAAACTCCCGCGCCTTTATGAAAAATTCATCAAGGCATTCTTTTGCGACTGCTCCATTGTTCAGCTTTAAATAAGCGTTGAGATACTCACAAAAAAAGTGCGTTTCCGGAAAAGTGTGAATATTGCCCTGCGTGGCAATAAGCGATTGCAACAGGGTGGTGCCTGAACGGGTAAACCCTACAACAAATATGGGATTCTGAGATATTTCCACTTCATTATAGAGAGGAATTTTTCTGTTTATATTGTCAACCTGTTTTAAGAATCCTTCCAGCATCGGGTGTACAAGTTCGTTATTATTTTTAAAATGAATAAGCACATTATATAATTCCTTTTCATTGTGTCGATCGTAATCATAATAGTCAGAGTGTTTCCAACTCCTGTCATCACCGATATGAAAGGTCAGATGCAGATCATCAATAATTTTAAATTTCTTTGCGTTGGCAATTAAATTTGTGATTAAGACTCTGCCTATCCAGTTCGCGCCGACACAGGCATTCCCCATATAGAAATTTTTATAAATTTCTCTTCTAAAGACAAAACAATCAAATCCGGGATGTGACTCACCCACAGCGGAACACATTAAAAGTATATCTTTTATATCAGTGTAATTTTTTGTAACAGTCCTTCTGTTTATTACAAAAGCATCAAATCCCTGTTCGATTATTTTTTTAATCACGATGTAAAACTGAGGCATGGGGGCAATATCCACATTTGAATAAACAAAATAATCAGCGTCAGAATAATTATAAGCTCTGTCAAGTATGTTCTTAATTAAAGGAAGCTTTCGTTTCTTCTCCGGCTTAATTATATCCAGAATCGTTCCGCCTAAATCTTCCAGTTTAATAAAATAATCAGGCACAATACTGCTATCCTCATGATAGCAAATTGCAAGCAATTCAACCTCTAGTTTTCCTTCGGCAAAAATCTTTGCCGCTCTCATTGTTTCAAAAGTAACAGGCTGGGCTATATATAAATCCGAAGTTTGGTCCACTTTAACCGGATTGATAATATGGGCAATTTTCATTGGTTCAATATTTGACAAATATTCAGCTGGATTTTTCTAAAACAGACGAGGATTTAATACGCGTTTTTTGGAAAAACATTTCTGTTGTTTCTTCTTTTATCACATCTCTTCAATTTCCGTGAACTCTGTTTGGGTGTTATACCCAACATAACCGATCCATTTAATCTCTTTAAACTGCTGTGTAATCTCTGATTTCAGGATTTTTCCGTCTATGATCGCGGTTGCTTCTTTTTTCTTGATATCAATTATAAGCTCGATAGTAAAAAGCTTATTCTTGTCAAATTTTACGGCAATCTCTTGTTTTGCCACGGCACTTCCACCAAGATGGTATTTATCCGAACCAATTAATATCCCGGCTTCTATTGTTTGTCCCTTGTCTGTTATTAACCGAATAAACCCATTACGGGGATCTGCTTGTTGATGGGCCTTCATTTTGACTTTAAATACCGCCCTATCCGTATATATTTTTCGGGTATTCCTCATTGCCACAAAAGACGTATCATCCGATTTAAGTATATACCCACCGTCAATACCGCCTTTCACCATAGCACCACTAAGCACGTCATATTGTTCAAATTTTTTTGGTTGTGTCGCCTTGCCACAGGAAATAACACACGCGAGAAGTATTGCACAAAACACAACGAGTATCTTTCTCATCTCTAATCCTCCTTTGATTATTATTGTTGTTTGAACAGCATTGCGCTTTTATTGTAATCTTATTTTTTTACTTTTAAGAAGATTTTTTTTAAAACAGATAAAGGCAATATTAATATTTTGCCAAGCCTAAGAGAATGACTGTTTATAATCTCTTGTATTTGCTGATTTATTTGTTGAATCACAGCGTCTTTGTTCTTGAGCTGCTGCTCTCTCTCCTGTATCTGTTGGTCCCTTTGCTGGATCACCGCATCCTTGTTCTTTAACTGCTGCTCCTTCTCCTGTATCTGTTGGTCCCTTTGCTGGATCACCGCATCCTTGTTCTTGAGCTGCTCGTCCTTTTGCTGGATCACCGCATCCCTGTTCTTGAGCTGCTCGTCCTTTTGCTGGATCACCGCATCCCTGTTCTTGAGCTGCTCGTCCTTTTGCTGGATCACCGCATCCTTGTTCTTTAATAACTGCTGTATATTCTGGCGATGCTCTTCATTCTTCTGCTGAAGCTGATATTTCATTTGATCAATTTTAGCTCCAACATCATGAGAGCTTTTTTTATTTGTCAGAAGAATATGATCGAATAAAAGCTGATCGCGTTCAATCTGGCTCTCATATTCCGGTATTTTATCAACATATCCGCTATTACGCATAGCCTGCCCATTAACAAGCCAGAAGTATTTTTGTTCATACTGTGAAAGTTCACTTACGAATGAATCTTTTTTCCCACTCCTAAAAAAACTTGGATTAGTCTTATTCAATATTGCAAAGTTGGGTACTTCAGATTTCAAAGGTGTTAATCCAATAAAGGCACTTATCTGGCTTATAGCAGCCTGGACTGACAAAATAATTTCCTCAAAACGAAGTTTAAGTATTTTTTCTTGCTGTGCGCGTTGCCAACTCAAAAGATGCTCCCCCCAACTGCATACAAAAGTATAACCATTAATGATCTCTAAATAATTGTGTTTGTTTTTTGAAAAATTTTCCAGATAATAATAATAAGAAACCGTTGCCTCTCTACCATCCCTTAGCACATAAATTGCTTTGTCATTTTCATAATCTTTACTATAAGGCTCATGCGTCTTAATAAAATACAGCTCATCGCTCTGCCGTGCTTTATGATAATCAAAGTTTTCAGGCAACTCTTTATGCCCCACAACCTCTTTAGTTGCTTCATCGGCGGCAATATCATACTTATCGCCATAAATGGAATACGTTTTTACACCAAAGGCATGGTTTAATATGACTCGAATAAAAGTATTACCCGAGCGCGGATATGAGGCAAGCCATATGATCATATAATTCCTTTAATTGACATTTTTTTCAATAAAAAATAAATCGTTTTTTTTTAACAATTCAACTATGCTTTCAGATTTTTTCTCAGATATTAAATGTTTTATATAAACTGTTTTTGTATCCTCATTTACTCTTTGAAAAAGATAATGAGGTAAAAGAGCTACTTTGTAGTATGGATTATTCCCATAAATTATTTTTTTTGAACAAATAAAACTTTTCCCTTTAAAAATCAACTCATAGTTTTCATCAATCTTCCATTTTGTACCATGTTGTTGAATAATATTGTTAAAGCTAACTTGATCATCGCCAGAATTATTTACATCATGATAAACATCATCAAGTAATTTTCGAGTAGCAATATTTGATTTTATGCCAAAAAAACCGCAACATAGAACAAATCCCCATTTCGCATGTATGTTTGAAGGCCATACAGTACCCTCTGAAAAAATAACGTCATAATTTAAATTATAAAAAAATTTTCCTAATGGATCTTTAAGCCATATTGCATCAGCATCGGAGTGAATAAAATTATATCCTAAATTAAGAATTTGTTTTAATAGAATTATCCGATTAATCCATAATTCTTTTAAATTTATTTCAGTTTTGAAATAATAGGTCTGAATATCATTTTTTTTTAAATAATTAAATAATTCTTTATCAAGCGAAATTATTAAAAAATTTTTAATTTTATTTTTCTGTATAGCAAATAACCAATTATCTAAAATCTTCTTGTACTGATAATTTGCAAATACAATAATTATAGTATTATTTTTTGAAAACTTTTTTAATAAGATGTATAATTTAACATAATTTATTAATTTTTTTATTTTTTTCATATTTTTTTATAAAATATCTACTATATTATTTTATAATACATTCAACTGTTACAAGTCGCAATCTCATCGCTCCATATTCGTCGTAAATGAAAAAATTCTGCGTTATAAAGTGTCCTTTTCCCTTTTGGTTGTGCTACTTTGACGGGAACAGCACTTGAATTATTTTTTTGCTGCTAGAAAAAAACAGGTATTATGTAACAAAAGTCGTAATAACTCAAAGTAATTGTTTCGTTAAATAAATGCCCCGGTCTTTGCGAAATAAGTACTTTCAAATCAAGGATCGCGAAAAATTCTACGAGTTAAATGAAGAAATGCAAAAAGTCCATAAGAAATATCTTATTTCCTCAAACATCAAGAGAACTCATTAGAGAAGATACATGAATGAAAAGAAGCCTATGCGTTTTTTTAATGCGTGTTAAAGAGCAGTATACAGAATATTTTTTCTTATCACACATAATAATTTTAGGATAAGAACATCAGCACGATGCACACTAATACAAAAAAGTCACAAAAAGCTTTATTAATTTTGTAGCAATTACTGCCGCAATAAATGTTCTGAAAAAATATATTTATGATATTCTGATTATGCCTTCTGCAAATTTGATTTAAAATTATCGTACATCCAATTTGCGACCATCCTTTCATATTTTATTGTTTCATTTTCTATAATTTTAGTACTAGCCTGATTCTTCGTTTTTGCAATAAATGAATAAACATCAATATAAATTTTATTTTCTATATGATAATTATCCCATGGTATCAATTCTTGTAAATAACAATTTAATTTGTATTTTGTAGCAAATTTTATTACTTTTTCGGCGGAACATGTATTATCCCGCATATGATTATTTTTAACGTCTCGATCCACTATGCCCGCTAAATTTGAACTGTGTATAAAAGCTTCTCCATTATTTTTTAAAACTCTTGAAATCTCTTTAATATATGATTCAAGTGTTTCTTCATCACTATGTACTAGAGAATCATAACTAAAAACAAAATCTATACAATTATCATTAACTCCATCCAAGCTTTTACCATCATTTTTTATATACTTAATATTAGAAAAATTTATAAATCTCTTTTTGCAGTACTCTATATTATTCTCTGATAATTCTACAAGAGTAATCATCTCAGACATTGGTAATAAATATTGAGTCCATCTACCCCTCCCACATGCTATCTCTAATATACTCTTGGTAGGAAGATTTTTATAAATACGAGGTAAAATTGTTATTAACCATTGATATCGAGAGTGACCCCAAGGACGTGACCATTTCTCACCATCTAGCAATGGCTCCCTATCACCAAAAATTCCGTGTTCCCAATGCTCTTCTGAATTCCAGATTTGATAATTTTTTTCAATTGTAGTCATTACAAAACTTCTGTATTTTCCACTCGGTAGGAAAATAATCTTATTTGGTTTTTCTAATAAAAAAGATTGATTGCATAGAATCAGTGCTCAGTTTCTTTGTGCAAATTTTTTCACGAAATTATATATCAATCCTTACATATACAGATTTTTCTTATGCCTACAATATTGCTGAACTCAACTGTCCAAGACCCGAACCAAATTCGAGAAGACTAAATGGTTCTAGTGTTAACAATAAAATTTGCAAGACCAGAATTAAAATTATTAGAGTACATTTTTCTAAGTGTTTCTTTTGACCATGCCCTTCCCTGGCTACCAGCTATATCGAGCATATTAATTTACAAAATTTCAGTATAAGTAATTTGTTGCTTTAAAGATACATATCCGCCAAAACGAAAATTTGCAGGCAAAACAACTTTAAAAACATTTGCATCAAATATTTCTGAAGTTTCACTCCGATTATCAACGAATATATTCGTATAATAAGTATCATTCTTTAAAAGACATTGAAATGTATAATATATTATAAACTTTTTCCCTTTTTCAATTTTATATATATCAACGCCGAAATAATCTTTTGTATTTGCTCCGGAAATTATTGTTCCATTCATTTGCTTTATTTGAGCTCCAAATTTTACGTTTAAAACATCACTTAAAAAAGTAGCTTTAAACCTTAGAACATAAGTTTCACCAAATTCTAATATATTTACTTTTAATCCATTTTTATCAAGTATTACATAATCTTCAATTTGAACATCTTTGCCAGTACGGATAGTTGTCTTGGGCTCGAACCCATCAATATAAAAATTATTATTTATTTCGTCTTTCATTGTATATTTAAAATGCCTATTCTGTTCTTCGACAATATATCCTGAAATGTTTTTATTTACTGTTTCGTTATTACTCTTTTTATTTTTGGTATCGCTATCTTTTATATCTATTTCTTTCTTATAATTCATCTTCAACTCTTTATTATTGTCCAAGTCAATAATTTCTTGCCTCACTGTCGTAATATTTTCTTTTTTCGCGGAGAGGTACTTCTGATAATTCATAGTCACCATCTTCGTTGGCCCTTCAAGAATGCACTGACCTTTATCAAGAAGGATCGCCCTTGTGCAGAGTTGATTTAGAGAGTTTAAGTCGTGGCTCACAAAAAGTATGGTCTTCCCCCCTTTAAAAAAATCCTCCATACGAGCGTAGCATTTCCTCCTGAATAGATCGTCTCCTACTGATAAAATTTCATCGATTACCAGAATATCGGAGTTTATGTTAACCGCCAGCGCGAAGCCTAGCCGCGCTTTCATACCGGAGGAATAGGTTTTCATCGGCTGGTTGATAAAATCCCCTATCTCCGCAAAGGCAACAATTTCATCCACTTTTGTTTTCATTTCTTCCGGCGAAATACCCAGCATAATACCGCCAAAATAAATGTTCTGGATTCCGGTAAGGTCGGGATTCAACCCTGAGCCCAATTCCAGCATAGCCGATACATTGCCATTCACGGTCAGGTGGCCGGAACTGGGCGGAATCACCCCGGCAATCAGTTTGAGTAGCGTAGATTTTCCGGATCCATTGCTGCCGACCACCCCCAAAATTTCGCCTTTTTTGATCTCCAGGTCGATGTTTTTCAGGGCGAAGAATTCGCGATACCTCCTGCGCCGGAACGGATCCAGTGCTTCCTTAAACCTGTCTTTAGGAGAATCGTAAAGCTTATAATATTTGCTTGCCTGCTCACATTTAATCGCAATATCAATCATTTTAGACCACTTCTCCAAAGTGTGGTTTGAGGCGGCGGAACACCGTCGCCCCGAGAATCAGCACCAACAGGGTAACGCTCCAGAAATATAAGGCTTCAGCGGGCTTTTCCCAGAAACCAATACCGTAAATCAGGCTATCACGGTAGCCCGAAACAAAATAAAAAGCCGGATTGAGTTTGAGCAACCAGAGGTACTTTGGCGGCACCAGGTCAATATTCCAAAAAACAGGAGTGATCCAGAACCCGAACTGTGTGAGAATGCCGACGAAATTGGATACATCCCTGATAAAGAGCGAAGTGGCCGACGTCAGCCAACCCAGGCCCAGCAGCAAATAGAGCAATCCGGCCAGGTAATAAAAGACTTGCAGTGTATACAGACTTGGCTGGATTCCCTGAAACCAGGCGATAATCACGCTGACAACGATCAGCACCAAATGCGGTATTAGATCACTGATCATCTTGGCCAGCGGCAGGATGGCCAGGGGAAAGTCACCTTTTCGGATAAGGAAGGTGTGCGAGTTAATAATACTGGTCAGGTGACCCCAGGTTTGAGAAAAAAACTGCCAGGCAATCAAACCGGAAATAAGAAAAGCCACAAACGGCACCCCTTTGCCCGGGTTTTGACGCAGACCGAAGGTAAAAACCAAAGTCAACACTAAAACGAAAATAAGAGGTTGGGCATAGTTCCAAAAAACACCCAGCATTGTTCCGCTGTGTTGGGTGATAATGTCGCGGCGCGCCAGTTCCAGAATTATCCTTTTCTTCTGCCACAGGGTAATGCCGAAACTGACTGCAGATTTAATGAATTCCATAGGAGAATACCGTTTCCAATCTAATAGACCGATTGCCGCAACTGATATTTTGAGACCTGCAAAACTCCTCTATCCGTCATTTCAGCATATATTTAGATTGTCACATGCTTTGTCCAGATTGCCGACTCGTATAGCTGTGTCAGTCATGTGCGGGAATCCAGATCACCATAGTTCTAAATGCTGGATGCCAGGTAAAATCATTCGGGTATGACAAAATATATTGTACGATTATCTGTTCTTCATTTCATATTCCCGGAATTGTCAAACTCAGGAAATCCCCCGGCAGAGCCGGTGGGTTACTTAAAAAAAATTACTGATTAGATACTGCTCTATCATATCAACGCATTTTTCCACGGGAAGACTTTCAGTATCTATAACCAATTCCGGTGTCTCCGGCGTTTCATAGGGTGAGGATAGCCCGGTAAAATCTTTTATTAAACCTGATTGCGCCTTTTTGTACAATCCGTTGGGATCACGCTTCCGGCATTCATCAAGATTGCAGCTCATATAGATTTCCGTAAAACGGCCTTCGGGAAACAAAGAGCGCACAAAGTCTCTGTCCTTCCTGAAAGGAGAAATGAATGTGCAAAGAACGATACTGCCGTGCTCAAAAAATATTTTGGCCACTTCTCCTGCTCTGCGGATGTTTTCTTTTCTATCGGCAGGAGAAAAGCCTAGATCGGAACATAAACCATGTCTGATATTATCACCGTCCAGCAATACTGTATTACATTTTTTGGCAAACAAGCGGTGCTCCAGCGCCGTGGCAATAGTGGACTTTCCCGCGCCGGAGAGTCCCGTAAACCACAACACGCACGCCATATGCCCGTTTTGTTTTTCCCTGCTGGTTAGTTCAATATTTAATCCCCGCCGGATTACGTGCGGTGATTTTTTTATTTTATCGCTGCCACTGGGCTGAATTTCTTTATAGTCTTCAATATGCCTAACCACATCGCGGATCATCCCGGCAGCAACGGTGTTGTTGGTTAGGGGATCAATGAGGATAAAACTGCCCGTTGCATGGTTGATTTTATAGGGATCAAAGAAAATGGGGGCGGAGGTACTGATTTCGACCCTGCCTATTTCGTTCAACAAAAAAGTATCGGCCGGCCGCCGATGCAAAGTGTCTACGTCTATTTTATAGATGATTTTCCCGATGTATGCTCTTACATATTTTGTCGTGTGCTTCATAATGTACGGTGTGCTCATGGTCATGGCCGTTTCATCCATCCAGCAGATGATCGCTTCAAAGCTCGCTTCTATCCGGGGCAGGTTCTTTTTCCTCACGATCATATCGCCCCGGCTGACGTCAACCTCGTCTTCGAGAGTCAACACAATAGATTGTGAGGCAAAAGCTTCCGATAGTTCTCCATCATAGGTGACTACAGATCGCACCCGCGTCGTTTTCCCCGAGGGAAGTACGACAATCTCTTCTCCCGGGCTCAGAGTACCGGAAACAATCTTGCCGGCAATGCCCCTGAAATCCTGATGCGGCCGAATAACATACTGGACGGGGAAACGGAAGTCCACCAGATTCCGGTCGGCGGAAACGTGCACATTCTCCAGATAATGGAGCAATGTGCCGCCTTCATACCAGGGCATGTTGCTGCTTTTCTCCACCACATTGTCACCCTTGAGAGCGGAAACCGGGATGAAGACAATATCATGAATATCCAGTTTTTCGGAAAAAACCGTATATTGCTCAACGATTTGGTTATAAACGTTTTCAGAATATTCCACCAGATCCATCTTGTTTATGGCCACAACCAAATGGGGGATCCGCAGTAGTGATATGATGAACCCGTGACGCTTGGATTGGGTAAGTACACCGTTGCGGGCGTCGATGAGAATGATGGCGCAGTCGGCTGTTGAAGCCCCGGTGATCATATTTTTGGTATATTGAACATGGCCGGGGGTGTCCGTGACAATAAACTTTCTTGAAGATGTCTCGAAATAGCGATGGGCAACGTCAACCGTAATTCCCTGTTCCCGCTCCGCCGATAAGCCATCCAGCAGGAGCGCCAGGTCAACTTCCGCCAATCCCTTCTTTCGCGAGGTTTTTTCAATAGCGGCATACTGATCTTCGAAAATCGCCTTTGTTTCGTACAGCAGCCGCCCGAGCAGCGTTGACTTGCCATCATCCACACTGCCGGTTGTGGAAAAACGCAGCAGGGTTTTTTCCTTGGCTGCGGTCAAAAGTATCCCTCCTTCTTCTTTTGTTCCATGGAGGCATCGCTGGTCAAATCGATGACACGGTTTTCCCGCTCGGACTTTTTGGCCATGATAACTTCCGCAATGATCTCATCAATGCTCGTCGCTGACGAGGCAATAGCTCCGGTGCAAGGGATGCATCCCAGACTTCGGAAACGGCAGCGCACTGTTTCCACCGTTTCACCATCCGTATGGCCGGAAGTATGCTCATCAATTGCCGACGATGCCGTTAGCGGAATCAGAATACCGTTACGCCGGATGACCGGCCGTTCCATCGCAAAATAGATCGGCACAACCGCTATATTTTCCAGTTTGATGTACTGCCAGATATCCTTTTCCGTCCAATTGCTCAATGGAAAGACACGCACCGTTTCCCCTTCATTAATACAGGTATTGTATAGATCCCATACCTCCGGCCGCTGATTCTTCGGATCCCACTGACCGAAGGCATCCCGCAGGGAAAAGACGCGTTCCTTGGCTCGTGATTTTTCTTCTTCTCTTCTCGCCCCGCCTATGGCCGCATCGAAGCCGTGTTTTTTAATGGCTGTGAGCAAGGCCCCGGTCTTGAGATGGCTGCAACATTTATCAACGCCCATCTTCAGGGGATGACACCCTTTGGCAATCCAATCCTCGTTGCGTTCCACAATCAGTCGGACATCCAGCTTCTTGCAGAAAGCATCCCTGAAGACATACATTTCCGGAAACTTGAAGCCGGTATCTACATGCATCAGGGGAAATGGAATCTTGCCGGGATAAAAAGCCTTTAGAGCCAGGCGCACCAACACACTGGAATCCTTACCCGCGGAGTATAGCAAAACAGGATTTTTAAATTCCGCTGCCACTTCCCGCAGAATATAGATGGATTCCGATTCGAGCTGTTTCAGATAAGGCATACTGTAAGAAGACATCAGCTGATCTCTCCTGATATATAGGCCCGTGTCCGTTCATCTTTCGGGGCATTGAATATAGCTTCGGCTGGTCCGTACTCCACCACTTCACCCATAAACAAAAAAACTACATAATCGGCAAGGCGTCTCGCCTGGCGAAGGATATGGGTCACAACAACAATGGTATAGTCCTGCTTTAAGAGTCTAAACCGGGACTCTACAATCTTGGCGGAAATCGGATCTAATGCCGAGGTGGGTTCATCAGCGAGGATAACCTCCGGTTCCACAGCCAGGGTCCTGGCCAGCGCCAGACGCTGCAATTGACCAATGGAAAGTTTTGCTGCAGGACTATGCAAGCGGTCTTTCACCTCGTCCCAGAGACCTGCAAGTTGCAAATAGTGTTCAACACAATAATCCATTGTGGATTCGGTACGTTGGGATGTCGCCGCTGCTGTATTTTGGGGTATTGCCTTGCCATTTAGTCCGTGAATCTTCGGTCCGAAAGCGACATTGTTGTAAATCGACATGGGTAGCGGATAAGGCCGCTGGGAAAGAAATCCGACCTTTTTCCGCAAGGCAAGAATGTCGGCATCCGGATTATAAATATCTATTCCGTCAATGACTACCGATCCGGATAGTGTTGCTTCTTCATAGAGATCCAGAAGCCGATTCATGCTCTTGAGCAATGTCGTTTTGCCACAACCGGAGGGACCGATAATAGCAACAATCTGACGATCGGGAATATCGAGGGTGACCTGGTTGAGCACCTGGAAATTGCCGTAGTGAACAGATAGATTATGCAATTGTATATGTGACATAATTTAATTCCCTAGCGGATAACGTGCCTGGAAAAACGTTCACTCAGCATTCTTGCCGCAATACTCACGAGAAGGACGATCAAAAGCAAAACCAGCGCGGCGGCATAGGCCCGCTCCTGAACTTCCGGTATAGGTGTTCCAATCTGAAAAAAGATGGCCAATGGTAAAGAAGCAACGGGGTCCAACAGGGATCGCGGCATATTATCGGTATAACCGGATGTAAAGAGAATTGATGCCGCATCTCCGATAGCCCGCCCAAAAGCGAGGATAACGGCTGTAACTATACCGGGAATAACCTGCCTGAAAACGATCCATGCTGTTTCCAACCGCGTCGTGCCCAGGGAGATGGCAATCTCCTTTAATTCTCTTGGAACCATGCGCAGGACCTCTTCCATCGAGCGGATCATAATGGGCATGGTCAGGAGAGTCAACACAAAGATCCCTCCCAAGAGAGAGGCACGAAGACCGAAATAGACCATTACCACAAAGCCAACAGCACCGTAAACAATGGAAGGCGTTCCCCACAGCACATCCAGTACGATTCTGCTTATAGCGGCGAGACGGGCACTCGCATATTCTTCTTGCAAGGCAAAGGCAACCGGCAGACTGAAAAGCAGCGCTAATATGGAAGCGCCAAAAGCAAGACACAGTGAACCGGCAATAGCATTGGCAATACCTCCTTCCCCACCCAGGTAGTATCCTCCTTTTGGCGTATCGATAAGCATGGAGACGCTGAGTGCGGAAGCCCCCCTGAGTAATATCACAAGGACAACATAAGCGAGCAGAGCCAGCAGTAAAATCAAGCAAAACTGCATCAGCCTCTTAAAAAATATCTCTTGCTGTTTACGGTTTAACATTTAAAAAGAATATCTCCCGTGCATTCGGGAAAGGATCACATGAGCAGCAAAGCTGAACCCCCCGACTATCACCATGAGGATTAGAGCGGCAAACAACAGGGCCGAGTCATATTGCGGAATCGACATCATCTCTCCATAGTTATTGGCAATCAGAGCCGGTAAAGGATAGACGGGATCAAGCAGATTACCGGGAATTTTGGCAACGTTGCCCGCTACCATCATAACGGCCATCGTTTCTCCAATGGCCCTGGCCAGACCAAGGACAACGGCGGCAATAATGCCCGGCCGCGCCGTTTTCAACAGGACGTGCCAAATGACCTCCCATCTTGTAGCACCCAATGCAATAGCGCTTTCCCTTACCTCTCTAGGAACGTTTGTCAGCACTTCAATAGACAAAGAAATGATAAAGGGGCTTACCATCAATGCCAGGATAACACCTCCAGCCAGGAGGCTATATCCGGTGCTGGATCTGCCAATCACTTCGCCGAGCAGCCGGACCGCCGGTACAATCGCCAACACACCGAAGAGACCGAAAATAACAGAAGGAATGCCAGCCAGAATATCGATCGACAAACGAAGCCATTTACGCAGACGATGGTTCATGTATTCCGTAATATACATGGCGCTCATCAAACAGACCGGTAAAGCAAAGATCATAGCGAGGGCGGTGACGGCAAGCGAACCCGCAATGAAAGGTAAAAAACCGAATTGCCCCTGTTGAGGATGCCAGACCGATGAGAACAACAGTTGTCCTAGGGACATTGAGCCCAAAATCGGTGCGGCTTTGACCGCGATAATGACCAGTATCAGAAACGCAATCCCGTAAAGCAGAAAAAGGGAAAAACGGATCAGCGCTCCGGCGCCGGCACTCTTGGCTTTTCTGTAAATAATCTTCTTCAGTTTTTCACCTTTCCGAGGGCCTCTTGGATCTGGGTATCAGTGAGTTTGATATAACCTACTTCTTCCACGAACTGTTGCCCATCATTCAATATCCAGAGGACAAATTCCCGAACCGCTCCGGAAAATTGTCCCTTGACAACAATATTCAGGTCTCGCGCAGGAGGTGCAGGGTAGAGCCTTTTGCGGACTGCGGAAATTGCTTTTTCTTTGGTGCTCAAAGCTTCTTCGGGATCAATCCGTCCGTTTTCATTGATATCGATGGGAATGATGAAGATACCTTTCTGCGGAAGTCCCGTTTTCATGTCATAAGCATAGTTCAGATTATTATATCCAACACCCCGTATGTCTTTTTTGACCGCCTCCGTGATACCGGGGTCACCATAAACACCTATGCCTTTGAGCTCTTCCTGATGTTTTCCCAGATAAGCCGCCCACGTTTCCGCAGCCCCACAGGAATCAGAGCGTGTATAAAGATTAACAGCATCACCGTTTGTGACACTTGTTAATTGTCCCCAGGTGAACGTTTTGCCCTCGATCCACAGAGCGATGAATTGCTTTTTCTTCATACCCTTGGCCATTATCTCTCGCAGTATCGGGTTGTTCGCATTCATGATAGGGAAAACAGCGTCTTTGACAACCGGGACATATCTTGCCCCTCGCTGTAATTCTTCCGGTTTGATATCCCGGGAGACCATGCCGATATCCACCAGACCTGTAAGGGCTTCAGCGACTCCTTTGCCGGCGCCGCCCGCAGCGACATCGATCTGGCAGGCGGGATGGGTCTTTTTATATTCGTCAGCCCAGCGAATCATCATGGGATAGAGCGCCCAGGCCCCCGATATGCGAATGGTACCTTGAGAACTGTTTTTTTTATTATCTTTACCGCCACCAGGTCCACAAGCACAGAGGGTAAATAAAATCACTATGCTAATGGTTCGATTCAATAATGTATTTTTTAAAAGACGCATTTCCTCCTCCTAATAAAAGATAAGATTTTATCACGGGTATAATACCCTCCGCTTCGTCCCGCCATTGGCGGGATTCAACTTACCAATTTCCCTACACTTCGTTATGGAAATTGGAGTTTCACGAATAAAATTTTTAACAAACTCTTTGCTGACTCCCCTGATTATTCGGAGCAGGTTATTATAAAACCCGTCAAATGGTTCATCTTACGAACTTGTTATTGGCCAAGTCCTTGATCTATTTGGGTTGCTCTGCTGCCCTTCCTTCTTAGAGCGCTATGTTCTCCCATATTCATCATCTAATCTTTCAATATCATCCTCTTCCACGTAATCACCGTTCTGCACCTCGATGATCTGAAGGGGAATAAGACCCGGGTTTTCTAAACGGTGTTTCACCGCAATTGGTATGAAGGTGCTCACATTGGCGTGGACATCAAAAACCTCCTCTCCCTTCGTCACCCTGGCCGTTCCAGAGACAACCACCCAGTGCTCGCTTCGATGCTGGTGGAGCTGGAGGCTCAATCTGGCTTTCGGATGAAGGACGATCCTTTTGATTTTATACCGATTGCCTTTCTCCAATACGGTATAACTCCCCCATGGCCTCTCCACGGTCCGATGGATCAGATGCTCTTCCCGGTGATTCCTTTTCAATGTCTCTACAACCTTCCTCACTTCATGGACCATCTCCTTTGATGAGACAAGGGTCGCATCAGCGGTATCGATGACCACCATGTCCTTAAGCCCGATAGTCGCCAGGACGCGATCACCGGCGATCACGGTACAATTTTTACTCCCGATATCAATCGAGTTCCCCTGGAGGATATTCCCCCGTTCATCTCTCGGCAAGACATCACCCAAGGACGTCCAGTTCCCCAAATCGCACCATCCAAAATCAGCGGGCATTACCAGGACATCGCGACTTTTTTCCATCACGCCGTGATCGATGGAGATGCTTTTCAGGGAAGCATAAAGCTCCTTAAAGGTTTCACTCCTCACGTCATCCAATTTGCTGATCTTCTTTAATGCCCCAAAAAGCGAGGGGAGGTAGCTCTCAATCTCTTTAAGGATCTTCGAGGCCTTCCATACGAAGATGCCGCTATTCCAATAATAGCCCCCCTGGCGGAGAAAGGCCTCTGCAGTTTTCGCATCAGGTTTTTCAAAAAACCCTTCGGCGTGGAAGATCTCATCGGAGGAGCCTTTAAAGGGCGGGCCTGATCTGATATATCCATAGACCGTTTCAGGCCTCGTAGGAATCATTCCAAAGGTAACTAAATACCCTTCCGCGGCAGCCTTAACGGCCAATTGGAGTTTTGCCTGAAATTGCTCTGTATCCCTGATGATATGGTCCGAGGGCATCACGACCATTACAGCATCGGATGAGAGTTTATCCAGCGTGATTGCAGCAAGGGCGACGGCGGGGGCGGTATTTCTGCCTGATGGTTCTATGATATAGCGGATTTTCTCTGCATCTCTTCCCAGAGGCTTCAAATGGAAACGGATATCTTGGCTCAAGATATCCGTTGTAACGACCCATACCTTATCTAATGGAATAAACCCATCTAATCTCTTGATCGCCTGCCGAAGAAGTGTATCCTCCCCGACGATATTGAGCATCTGCTTGGGGCAGTTTTCCCTGCTGAGAGGCCAAAACCTGGTCCCTTTTCCGCCAGCTAAAATAACCGCGTGAATGATTTTTTGGCTCTTCATGGTTTTAAATTACAGGAGCACTTCGCCGCTGTTACAGAAAGCTGCATATGGATTCGTTCTCTCAGCAAAGTCCCCTAACTAATTAAGACAAATCAGAGGCTATTGACTGCCTAACTAAATGTGTTATTTAATAATACAAGGCTCCGCCCTTGAGGTTGTTTGAAACCTCTTGAAAATAAAACATTTTTTGATACTCCAACCGATCTATCTGATGCGCTCCACCAGCGACTTGGAGATATTCACGTTTATCTGAGAGCCAACCAGTTGTAGCAATATCCTCACCCTGTCCCGTCGAGATATCGTGCCCTCAAATATCCCGATGAAGTCCTTTAACGGGCCAGACTTTATCCTCACCTCTTCACCCGGTTTCACGTCCAATCCCATCTTCACCCTGCCCCCCTCATCCATACGGCTACGGATGATCTCCACCGCGTCCTCGGCAATGGTAGCGGGCATATCTCCCCAGCCCACAAAACGGGATATTCCCTTGGTCCATTTGACCTTGTAGTAATGTTGGAAGAGGATTAAGTTAACGAAGAGATAACTCGGAAAGAGTGGTTTTGTAATCACAAGAGACCGGCCACCCCAGGTCCTGTAATCGAGCAGCTTTGGAAAGAGAGATTGGAACCCTAGGCCACAAAGGTTGTGGAAAGCCTCAGCCTCTCTCTTCGGCTTTGTTTGAACCACATACCAAGCTGACTTAGAAGAAAGCTCAAAAGACACAACCATCCCCTCCGTTCTCTCAGAGCGACTATCTATTCTCCATCAACAAAGTCAGCACCTTAAGAACCGATTACCCCTCAGCATGCTGATTGGCGGTGATTACGTCCCCCTGTATGGAAAAACCCAATATTCTTTCAGAAATTGAGGGTTTATGTATGATTATTTAACAAATATTGATCACAATTACAATAAGGAAATTCCTTATTTTTTGGTTCGAAAAACCTTACAATGATACCAGGAAACGATCCCAAAACCCCAGAGGCTGGGCCCGCCACGTGAATAGCTGTTGTTGAGAGGTTAGAGGTCTTGTGTTGCAACCCCGAACAGCCTCTTTCGAGACCTGTACTCGTTCACTACATATGAGACAAATGGGAATGCGAGGGGTAATTTAGCATCGACAATGCCATTGTCTTTAAGGAATTGCAATGGTGTCTTATACGCCAGTGCTTGATGCGGCCGCACACAGTTATAGATATGTTCCCATTGCCTGAGCTCCTGATTCAATTCTGGAACGGTCCAGGAGCACTCATAGACCTCGTAAAACTCCGCGGTATGCGTTCGCTGTGCCCTTTCCACCGACCCATTGAGCTTCGGACTCTTCGGAGGCAGGACAAATAAGCGAATCCCCCGCCTCTGACATTCCTCTTCAAACTCTGTATAAAACTCCGCCCCCCCATCCACTTGCACCGCCCTCACTTCAAACGGCATCCGTCTCTGTACGGTCTCGATAAACTCCATGGCTGTATGGGCCGTGGCCCGTGACCTCGCCTCTACGACATCCCACCTCTGGCTAAAGAGCCACCTCCGGGATATCACATCCCGCGCCGTAAAGTGTTTGAGCAACACCCCTGGCAGCGGCCGGATATCCAAGGTGTCCACCTCAACCAAATCCCCTGGCACCAAGGGCCTATATTCCTTAGGTTTGCGGATAGCATACTGCCTTCTCACCTTCTTCTGGGCAGAAATCGCCCGCCTCACCGGCTCCACCAATACCCCTCGCCTCTTCAAATTCCGTAACACCCGCCCCACCGTCGATGCAGAGGTCATATAGCCTTGCTCTCTCAAAAGAACCACCAGCTTATCCTTCCCCCACCGAGGATACTGCTCCCGTACCTGCTTGATTGCCTTCACCAGCTCAGATGACCAGACAGGCTGCCTTACCCTCCGGGGACGACGGGACCCCTCCCGCAAAGATGTAAGATCATGGGGATCAAATCGCTGCAACCACCGGTACAGCGTCGCCCGACTCATCCCAAAGGTCTCGCAGATCAGCCTTGTATCCTTGGTCTCCTGCCACAACCTCAAAGCCCTTAACCGATCGAGCTCCTTGCCGGATAACTCGCTCCGGGCATACTTGGAAACCTTATTGAATCCTTTAGCTATACTAAACACCTGCATAGAGGGGCTCCTTCCCTAAGTTCTACCCCTCTACTTTACCTCATTCCTGTCTCATATGTATCTGAACCTGTTCAGTCGGTTAGTCGCGCGGTAGCGTATCATATCTTGTGTCAGGAGCGAAAAAAAGGGGGGTTGACGATGGAGGGCCTTAAAACTTCCATGGGGGAAAAGAATGGCGTAAAAGAGTAATTTCCTTTAATCTACCCACAACTATCGATAGTAAAGATCTGACTGTTCCACCATCTTCTTATCCGGATGGTAGTCTGGGACGATCTTCTGGAGCATCTTTATGATAGCTTGCCTATCTTTGCCACCGACCTTGGCGAAGAAATTATCGATATCAACTTTCAACGTGCTCCATTTTACTGGGCTGCTGTTGACCTCGGATATCTTTGAGTGAGGAGTATTTCCGAGGCTTTCTTTTTCGGCTATCAACTCCTCATGGAGCTT
>Ga0214474_1000098_pt1 | contig 44769 bp, 47 predicted proteins | sample RVTome_2_FD_187335 | JGI IMG/M metagenome (GOLD analysis project Ga0214474, IMG submission 187335) | Soil microbial communities from uranium-contaminated site in the Upper Colorado River Basin, Wyoming, United States - RVT95D214 HiSeq ... | reverse complement strand
AAGGCCATTCGTAACCTTTCAGGTACTGTAGGACCTTTAAGTGCCGGCCACTGACCAAAGGTTTTTAATCTTGTCCTGAGCGGAATAAATCTCTGAAAGTGGATCTGGTCTATTATTCGGCCAAATCCGTACTTTAAAAAGACATTGATAATCTCTCTGACTCTACTGACACTTCTGTAAGTGCTTCTGAGTTTGAGCAGATCTAAAGGCATCAACTACTCTTTCTGGCCTTCATCCTTGACACCTTCAAGCTTACTGAGCCTCTTAGAAAGCGAACGAACCTCTTTATTCAATTTTTCAATATCGTCTTTAGTCGGCAGGTTCATCTTCTTAAGTGTCTTGGTTACAAGTTCAGAAATATTTTTGCTTAATTGCTCAGAGGTTTTTCCAGCCTCCTCTGTCCATTCTTTTAAGAGCTTTGCAGCCTGGGATTCGCTGAGCTCACCTTTTTTTATAAGGTCGTCAAGGAACTTCTTAAACACCTCTTGTATCCCGAAACCCACTAACACTGCATTCTTTACAACATCAAATAATGTCATAAACACCTCCTTAATATAGTTAAAAGTTATAAGTTAAGAGTTAAAAGTAAAGGAACTTCAACTCTCAACTCACACTAATAACCGATATCTTTTAACTCTTAACCTACCAGTTGCATTAAATTATCGTTATTGACAGGGCAGATGTGATGAAAAACATCAGCCAGGGACTCATTAGAGACTTCCGGCGTGGTCTGCCAGCCTCTGTCTAAAAAGCACTTACTATGAGATTTACAGTCATGTGTATCATAATAAAATCTTGTCGCTTTGCTGGAGTTTTTCAGCATGTCTGCCCTGTCTTTTTTGCAACGTTTAGGTTAACTTGTTTAATTATATCGTATAACGCTTCAAGGGCATTATCCAGTTTTTCAATATCTTTTGTGCCGCCCTGTGCCATCTCAGGTTTGCCGCCGCCTTTTCCGCCTGCAATTCTGGAAATATTTTTTACTATCTCCCCTGCATTATATCTATCCTTCAAATCCTTTGTTACCATGCAGACAATTGCAGCCTGACTATCTATTACCGATGAGACAACTATAACACCCGACTTAAGACGGTCTCTTAAATTATCAGCTAAAAGACGGAGTTCATTTGGATTAAGACCATCCTGCCTTATTTTTACAACCTTTACTCCATCAAGTTCATGAGCGTCTTTCAACGCTTCAGATAAAGCATCTTTTGAAGGTCCTGTTTTGAGTTTCTGTATCTCCTTTTCGAGGGACTTTATATCAATTAGAAGTTTTTCTATCTTCTCGGAAGGTTTCTCTGACTTCAATAACTCCTTTACTTTATCAAGCTCAGTTATTTCCTGTTTTAGATAATCAAAGGCAGATTTTCCTGTCAGTGCTTCAATCCTTCTGATTCCTGATGCAACGCTACCCTCTGATAAAATCACAAATAGTCCTATCTCGCCTGTTGCCTTACAATGTGTTCCCCCACAAAGCTCTTTACTGTAATCTCCCACTGAAATAACCCTTACAGTTTCACCATATTTCTCATCGAATAAGGCAACCGCACCTGCTTTTATTGCGTCGTCAACATTCATAATGTCTGTTCTGACTGCCAAATCCTCAATAATCTTTTTGTTTACAAGTTCTTCAGTCCTCTTAATTTCATCATCCTGCATGGCAGAAAAATGGGTGAAATCGAACCTGAGTCTTTCAGGAGATACGAGTGAACCTGATTGCTTGATATGATCACCAAGTACAGCCCTTAATGCCTTATGCAGAAGGTGGGTAGCAGTATGGTTTCTCATTATGGCTCTTCTTCTAACCTCATCAACAATACACGTAACCTTTTCACCTTTAGTAATCTTTCCTTTTTCTATACGTACATGATGAATATAAGCTCCGTTAACATGCTTTTTAATATCAAGAGCTACTATATGAGAATTAGCAGAATCAATATTCCCTTTGTCGCCTATCTGACCACCGGATTCAGCATAGAAGGGCGTTTTATCTAAAAGCAAGTCTCCCTCATTCCCTTCTTTCAGTTCATTAACTGGTTCGCCATTTTTAAAGATATCTACAATGACAGACTCTGTTTTTAAGTTTTCGTATCCTACGAATTTTGAGTGGGAATATCCATGTGCTTCAATTGTAGGCATTGGCGCAATGATATTTATACTTCCGATATTTCTCCTTGATTTCTCTCGCTGTAACTCCATCTCCTTTTGAAAAGCCTCTTCATCAATTCTCAAGCCGGCATCCATCGCAATATCTCTTGCAAAATCAAGAGGAAAGCCATGTGTATCATATAGTCTGAATAATTCCTCTCCTGGAATGATATGAATGCCTTCCTTCTTTACTTTTGATATCATATCATCGAGCACATTCATGCCTGTCTCTATCGTCCTGATAAAACTTTCTTCTTCTATTTTAAGAAGTTTGTTGGTCCTTTTTCTTTCATCTGCAATTTCTGGATAGATATTACCCATTACATCAATAACCGAATCAGTCAATTTATAAAGACACGGTTCATGCATATCGAGAAGTCTTGCGTGTCTTGATGCCCTGCGGATTACTCTTCTAAGTATATATTCTCTTCCTTCATTTGAAGGTGTAAGTCCTTCAGAAAGTAAAAAAACTATTGCACGTATATGATCGGCGATTACCCTGAAAGAAGCATCTTTTTCTTGCGATGAAGTATACTTTTTGCCTGAGAGAATGGAAATATCTTTAATGATTGGTTCAAACAGGTCTGAATCAAAATTGCTTGTCTTGCCTTGAAGGGTTGCACTGATTCGTTCGATACCCATTCCTGTATCTATACTTGGCTTTGGCAAAGGTGTAAGTTCTCCATTTTGCGCTCTGTTAAATTGCATAAATACAAGGTTCCAGAGTTCAAGAAACCTGTCGCATTCGCATCCAACAGCACATTCAGGCTTACCGCATCCTATGTCTCTTCCCTGGTCTATTATTATCTCGGAACATGGCCCGCATGGGCCTGTATCCCCCATCTGCCAAAAGTTATCTTTTGCACCAAGCCTTGCTATTCTTTCATCAGGAAGACCTGTCAGCTCAGACCAGAGTTTTGCAGCCTCATCATCTTTCTCATATACAGAGACATAGAGCTTTTCCTCCGGCAATTTAAACCATTTAGTTAAGAGCTCCCAGCTAAAAAGAATCGCATCTTTCTTAAAATAATCACCAAAGGAGAAATTGCCGAGCATCTCAAAAAAAGTATGATGCCTTGCAGTATGCCCGACGTTCTCAAGGTCACTATGTTTCCCTCCTGCCCTCATACACTTCTGGCAAGATACAGCACGCTTGTAAGGACTTTTTTCTTCTCCGAGAAAAATTGTTTTAAATCGAACCATCCCGGCATTAACGAAAAGCAGGGTAGGGTCATTCCATGGAATAAGGGGTGAACTCTGGAATATCTTGTGACCTGTGGATTTAAAGTACTCTAAAAATGCAGTTCTAATCTCCGGGCTCTTCATCCCTCTCCCCTACAGGTGTTAGACATGGTTATTCACTAATATTTAATATATATCAATTTACCGTCAAGGAATAAGAGAAGCCTTGATCCTACCACTCCCATTGTGCCTGTTGTGGAATAAATCCATTCTTCCCTTGCCTTTCCATCAAACGGTTCAAGGATTTTTTGGGAATCAGGAGAACCCCATGTATATCTTACCTGCTCCTGCGTCATACCGAGGTCAACCTGAGCCTTTCTTATGTTCTCCTGAATATTGGGTGGAAAGCCCTTTATCTCCTCTTCTGAGTATCGGATTGATTTTGCACAGCCTGCCTGTAAAAGAAATAATAAGGCTACGATTAAGAGAATAGCATTTTTCATTTTAAATCCTCCTCCTTGAGAGTTTTATCTTTCAATACTGTCATTATTGTTTCAATAGAATAGCCTCTCCTTAAGAGAAGATTATGTAATCTTCTCCTTGCGGTCTCCGGAGAATAGTCTCTGTAAGCTTTTAGCTTTTTATCCACTAGTTTTCCGGCAGTCTCAATATCCTCGTTTTCATTTTGGCTAAATACCATGTCAACAATTTCACGTGGTATGCTTCTATTAAGCATAAATCTCCTCGCTCCATTCTGACTGAGCAGTTTTGTTTTCAGCGCCTCTCTTTTCAGGGTTTCAGCTAATGCCCTGTCGTCGATGATCCCTATGTGTTTAAGATAGTTTACTGTAGAAGAAGCCACGTTTTTAGTGAAACCTTTTTTTTTGAGTCTTTCTTTTAGTTCCTTTTCGCTTCTTCCTCTGTAGCTCAGGAGCTTCAAGGCATAATGTCTTGCCTTATCGTGCAAACCTATCAATTTTCATCTTGTCCTTCTCAGCAGGTTCTTCAAATGTAAGGTCACTTGTGGACTGGATGCCTTTTACCTTGAGTGCAAAATCATCAGGATTAGTAGCCCCTCTTAGTGCCTCTTCATAAGTTATAAGCCCTGACTTAAAAAGGCTGAAGAGAGATTGATCAAAGGTTTGCATGCCATAATGTATTGCACCCTGTGCAACTACATCAGGGATCAATCTGGTTTTATCCTGATCGAGGATACAGTCTTTTATTGTTGCTGTTGCTACAAGAACCTCAACTGCTGGAACTCTTCCTTTGCCGTCTGCCCTCGGCATAAGCCGCATAGATATAATGCTTTTTAGAACCGATGAAAGTTGCATACGCACCTGTTTGTGCTGATAAGGAGGGAACACAGAAATAATTCTATTGATCGTCTCGGGTGCATCTATTGTATGGAGGGTGCTTAAGACAAGATGACCTGTCTCAGCAGCAACAAGCGCAGTCTGGATAGTCTCGAAATCACGCATCTCTCCAACAAGTATTACATCAGGGTCCTGTCTGAGGGCCTGCCTCAATGCTTTACTGAATGACTCTGTATCGCTTCCTATCTCCCTTTGATTGACTATGCTTTTTTTATCTCTGTGCAGATATTCTATAGGGTCTTCGATAGTCATAATGTGTTCTGTCCTCATTGTATTTATCAAGTCTATCATTGCAGCAAGGGTCGTTGATTTCCCACTACCAGTCGTTCCCGTAACAAGAATTAAACCTCTTCGTTCCATAGAAATCTTCTTGATAACCTCAGGGAGAAGCAATTCTTCAATTGTAGGTATCCGCATAGGGATAACCCTGAAGACAATCCCTATTGTTCCTCTCTGTATGAAGATATTACATCTAAACCTTCCAAGTCCGGGAATACTATAAGCAAGGTCGATATCGTTCTTCTTTTTGAATATCTCTCCCTGTCCCGGGGTCATGACAGAGAAGGCTATCTTCATTGCATCTTCCTGGCTTAATCTCTTCTCTGATGTAAGAGGGGTAAGCTCTCCATATATCCTGAGTATCGGCGGCGAGCCAACTTTTATATGGAGGTCTGAGGCGCTTACTGAATGTGCTTTTTTCAAAAGCTCATTGATATCCATGATTACCTCCTCAGGTTGCAAGACTCAATAATTTTACCCTCAATCTCTTTTGAAACCTCTATGTTATTTTTCAAAAACTCTTTTGCATTCTCCCGACCCTGACCGATTCTGTTGCCGCCATAGCTGTACCACGCACCTGATTTTTCGATGATGCCTTTTTCAACACCAAGATCGACAAGCTCCCCAACCCTTGAAATCCCTTCATTGAAATATATATCGAACTCGGCCTGTTTAAAAGGCGGAGCGACCTTATTCTTTACTACTTTAACCCTTACCCTCCCGCCTATGGTCTCCTGATTATCCTTAATGTTTTCTATCCTTCTTATATCAAGTCTCATGGAAGAGTAAAATTTGAGCGCTGTCCCCCCTGTTGTTGTCTCAGGGCTGCCAAACATGACGCCGATCTTCATCCGTATCTGGTTTATAAATACAACGGTTGTCAGAGATTTTGATATTGCAGCAGTCAGTTTTCTCAATGCCTGACTCATAAGCCTTGCCTGGAGTCCTGGAAGGGAATCACCCATATCCCCTTCTATTTCTGCCCTGGGCACAAGGGCAGCAACTGAATCTATTACGATAATATCCACAGCTCCGCTTCTTACAAGTGCCTCTGTAACCTCAAGGGCTTGCTCTCCTGTATCAGGCTGTGAGACAAGAAGGTCTTCTATTTTAACACCGAGTTTTTGTGCATAGTTGATATCGAGTGCATGCTCTGCGTCAATGAAAGCAGCAATACCTCCGCCTATCTGTGCTTGTGCAATGGCGTTTAAAGCCAGGGTTGTTTTACCTGAGGATTCAGGACCGAATATCTCTATAACCCTGCCTCTCGGATATCCTCCAATCCCTGTTGCAATATCAAGGACCAGAGAGCCGGTAGGGATTACCTGAAGGCCTTCAGCAACTCCTTCTGCGCCGAGCCGCATGATGGAACCTTTACCAAAATTCTTTTCAATCTGTGTAATAGCCATCTCGAGTGCCTTAACCTTGTCTTTATTAATCATCTTTCCTCCAATAGTATTATTAATAATCTGCTCTGGATTCCCGTTTTCACGGGAATGACGGACACGAAGAAAATGAATAACAGGTCATTCCTGCGAAAGCAGGAATCCAGACAAGTTTTAATCCTTTATGTGTTTTTCATCTTTTCCTGCCCAAAAGGTATCTCGTATAAACAGTTATACTCGGCCCCTTTAGGTTTTAATTCGCTCTTCATCAGTTTTATACTTTCAACATTTATACTTCCAAAGTCTCTATCTTTGAAATTATCAAGTTCATTGACCAGATTTGTTACCCCTTTCTGAGAACGCACCCTTCCAAGTGTTAGATGGGGGTTAAATCCTCTATCTTCTTTTTGATAGCCTAACAAAACCATGGCATTTTCAATATCTTTTTTAAGTTTTGTAAGTATCCCTGAATCTTCCACTCCGACCCAGATTACCCTCGGGTATCTTCTGTTTGGAAATACTCCTGTGGTATATATTTTAATATAAAACGGCTCGTAAGATAATACAATGTTTAAAAGGGATTCCTTTATTTTAGGCAACAAGATTTCTTGTGTATTACCGAGAAATTTGAGTGTAAGATGAAGGTTTTCATGTATTATCCACTTAACATCCACATTATATTTTTTCAGTATTTCAATAAGCTCACCGATGTCTCTTTTTATTGGCTCGGGTATCCCTACTGCTACAAAACACCTCAGGTACATATTCGCAATGCCCGACATAAGAATTGTAAGGCTTCAAAAGATGCCTCGTTCTTGATATTTTCCATGTTGCCATCGAATTTTTCACCTGTCGAGAGAACTCTCCCTTTTGAAGCAATATCAACGGCTATGTAGACGAGTCCGGCATTCTTGCCTTCGATGACATCAGGTCCGGCATTGCCGGTAATTGAAAGACCTATGTCTGAATGGCCTAATCTGCGAACTGCATTTGCCATGGCTATAGCTGTTTCCTCGCTTATCATCCCCTTCTTGTCTAAAAGTGATTCATTTATACCAAGTACCTTTATTTTTGAATCTTTTGAATAACAGACAATAGATAAATTAAGAAGATTTGAAGCACCCGGGATATTGGTAAAAATATGACTAACAAGTCCTCCTGTACATGACTCGGCAATACTAAGGCTGAAACCCTCTATTTTGAGGAATTCTGAAATCCTTGTTGCGATCTCTATTAAATAAGCTTCCATATTCTTAAAACTTGTAAAATTAAATTTGTATATAATGCCGCTGCAATATCATCTGCCATTATACCTTTCCCTCCGCTTAAAACAAAACCTAATTTTCTTATAGGGAACGGTTTTAGTATATCGAAAAATCTGAATAAAAAAAAGGCCATCAGGGCATAACCAGTGGTGAACGGGATAAAGAGCACTGAAAGGAGGTAACCGCAAAATTCATCAATGACTATATGTTTGCTATCCTTATCATTCAGGACCCTTTCGGCATGATGGGAAGATATGATACCAATTGGGATGATAATAAACAGTATAGTCAAATGAATAAAAACAGATGGTTTTAAAAGAATGAAGAGAACAAATGCAGCTAAAGACCCAAAGGTTCCTGGTGCAACAGGAAGATAACCTATGAAACCAAGTGTAGCAATGTGTTTGAATATAATACCCATTATCAAAATTCCCTCCCCATCGATGGGGGAGGGGTAGGGTGAGGGTGATTTCTGAAATTGTTTTCACCCTCCCCTTCATCCCCTCCCGTCGAGGGAGGGGAGATGTTAGATATCTCGCAGTTCATCTGGGAGTTCATTTGCTCTATTCACTAACAATTTTGTAAGAAAAGCTTATTTTTGCAACGCCTTCGAGAGTTGCCTTAACAGAGCAGTATTTATTCATTGACAGGTCGATTGCCTTCCTTACTGCATCTTCTGATATATTTCTGCCTCTTACAACAAACTCTAAGTTTATTGCTGTAAATTTCTTGGGATAGTCTTCAGCCTGTTCACCTTTTACATTTACCTCAAAACCTGTTAGATCCTGTTTCTTCTTTTTGAGGATCGAGACAACATCCATTCCTGAACATCCTCCTATCCCCAGAAGAAGCAGCTCCATTGGCTTTGAGGCAGTATTATATCCACCAACTTCGGGGTTAGTATCCATAACTATTGCATGCCCTGAGGATGCAGTTCCTATAAATTGAAGCCCTTGTATATGTGTTACCTTTGCATTTGTCATTTCCTAACCTCCTTCAGATTTTATTTATTAAGGTTCTCATAATTGAATGGACATTAATAGAAAAATCTCCCCTTTCCCCTCTTTGCTAAAGAGGGGCATTGTTCCTCCCTTTGGAAAAAGGAGGTTAGGAGGGATTTTATAAAACAATGTCGTCATTATTTTGAGACTGTCAATAATTTATTCAAGATGAATGCGTTTGTCAAGAAAACCTGTATTTCCACCTCATATTGAAAGTAATCGTTGAATAAAGTATTATTAGCTATTATATGGATGCCCTTATCTTAGCTGGTGGAGAGAATAAAAGGTTCCCGGTGATAAAGGGATTCCTTGAGGTTGACGGTAAAAGGGTCATCGAGTCAAATATCGAATTATTAAGCAAAATCTTTGATAGGGTTATTATAAGTGCCAATGACCCCGAACTTTATTTTTACCTCGGCGCTACGATGGTAGGAGATGTAGTTGAATACAGAGGACCCATGACCGGAATACTTTCAGCATTGACCATTCCAGAGGTCTCCGAGATCTTTGTAACAGCTTGCGATATGCCTTTTATAAATGCCATGCTTATAAAATATATCATTGATAAATGGGAAAAGGAATATGATACCCTGATACCAATTTTTGACGACAAACCTCAACCCCTTCTTGGCATTTATTCAAAAAGAATTGCTAAGAGGATGGAGCAAAGTATAAAAAATGGGGAAAGGAGCTTGAGGAGATTTTTGCAAGGGATAAACGTTCTTTATATTAATGAGGATGAGGTGAGGGAAATAGACCCGGAAGGAAGGTCTTTTATAAACATAAATACTATAGAAGATTTTCAAAAAGAGATAGGAGGGGAAATATGTTTGGTTTAGGAATGCAGGAGCTGGTTATTATCCTGATAATAGTTATTGTTCTGTTTGGTGCAACCAGGTTACCGGAAATAGGAAAGGGCATAGGCCAGGCTATAAGAAACTTCAAGAAGGCTACGTCAGAGCCTGACGAAATAGATGTGACACCCAAGAAAACTGTATCTCAGGAAAAGAAAAAAGAAGAAGCAGAAAAAAAAGAAGGTGAATAGAGGGGCTGTTGCAGAGATTAATCTGTCAGCGATAGCGTATAATCTCCAGTCTGTCAGAAAGATTGTCAAAAACCGACCGGTAATTGCTGTGGTTAAGGCGGATGCCTACGGTCACGGCGCTGTGGAAGTTTCAAAAAAATTGTTTGAGGAGAAAGTCTCTTTCCTGGCGGTGGCATTTACAGGTGAGGCTATTGAACTCAGAGAGGCAGGTATCAAATCCCCGATAATCGTGCTATTCGACACGGGATATATAAAAGAATTTTTCGATTTCAAGCTCATACCGGTTATATATAATGTGGATACAGCGTCATCTTTATCTGCTGAAGCAAAGAAAAAAAATATTATAATAAAAGTTCATGTGAAGATTGATACCGGTATGGGAAGACTGGGCTTGAGCGGAAATCATATTGTCAACGATTTGATCAAGATATCAGAAATGGAAGGTATAGAACTTGCAGGACTTTTAAGCCATTTTTCAGAGGCTGATCTCTCAGACAGGTCCTATGCAGTTCTACAGCTTAAAAGGTTTAATAAAATAAGAGAAACAATTTCTAAAATATTAAAGAGAAAAATCTTCTCGCATATAGCAAACAGTGCGGCTGTCCTTACTTTTGAAGATGCCCATCTTGATGCAGTAAGGCCAGGGCTTATGCTTTACGGGTATTCTCCCATTAATCAGAAATCAGAAGTCTTCCCCCCCACCGAACTCCGAACCACGAGCCCCGAACTTATAAACCTGATGCCGGCAATGAAGGTCAAAACAAAAATTTTGTGTATTAGAAATGTTCCTTCTGGAACACCAATAAGCTATGGAAGAACATTTATCACAAAGAGGCCAAGCAGAATAGGAGTTCTCCCTTTAGGATACGCTGATGGGTATAGCAGGTTTTTTTCAAATAATGCAGAAGTACTTGTGGAAGGAAGGAGAGTACCTGTTGTTGGGAGGATATGTATGGACCTGACAATGATTGACCTTACAGATGTCAAAGGTGTCAAGGAAAACGATGAAATAGTAATAATGGGAAAACAGGGAGATGAGTCAATAACAGCTCAGGAACTTGCATATAAAGCAAATACTATACCATATGAAATCCTTACATCTCTCGGTAATAAATCAAAGAGAATTTATGTTGAGACTCATTGAGTTAATAGGAAGGACAATTATCAGGTTTTCCGAAGGACTCGGGAAGATACTGATCCTCCTGTTTTTAACAATAAAACAGTTAATACTTCCTCCACTTGAGATAAGAAATACTTTCAAACAAATGCTTGAGATTGGAGTTAGGTCTTTGCCGGTTGTTTTGGTAACAGCTATCTTTACTATGGTTATTCAAATGAAATATATACAACAACAAATTTGCACAAGGAATTTAAAATTTGCCATATATTAAACATTATTTCTTGAGTCAACTACCACCGCCTCTGGCGGTGGTAGTTGACTTCCTTAGTACGAGTATAATTATAAGCTGAATAAAGAAAGGAGGTGAGTGAAATGAGGATTCCTTTTATGAAGCATGTGACATGGTATCTCGTTATAGCAATGTTTATAATAGGCATTGCACCGAGAGTAGATGCAGGATTTGCGCCGTCACAGATAATTGCCCTCACACAGGTGGACAGGGATGCAGACCTTGGAAAAATCCAGAAAGTCCTGGAGGTTAAGGCTGTCAGTGAAAGACTTATGCAGTTCGGGCTCACGCAGGATGAGGTTCAGAAAAGGCTTACACAGCTCAGCGACCGGCAGATCCATCAGATTGCGCTTCAATTAGATGATCTCAAGATTGGACAAGACGATGTCTTAGCAGTAATCATTGCATTGCTTTTTATTGCGATACTCGTTGTCGTGCTGCTGAAGCTTACAGGACATAAGGTTATTGTAACGAAATAAAAAAGACGATATATAATCCATAAAAGGAGAGGCGGTTGAAAAATTCTTCAACCGCCTCCCCGTGTCTATATTTTTCAATCTTTTTTTTCTATGATTCTAATTTGTTGCCTTCCGAACGACTCGTAGAGAATTCCCTTGTCCCGCAGAATCTGTAATTGCTGTCGGATTTTGGGGTGGATATGTTTGTTTTCAGGATGAAGTTTTTGAAGCAAACATTTGAGTCTTGATTTTGGGATAATTAAAGCACTATGAATAGAGAAAATCTTGTCAGGACTATAAAGGAGATTCTTCTATATTCTTGCTACCGATTCCGAAACAAACTTGCCACTCAGGAGCAGGTCAATGGATGTGAGCAGCCTTGTCAAGCACCTCTGCAGCCCATTGGTTTAGGCTTTTCCCTAAAGCTTTTGCTACAGTAAGAGCCTTGGCGTGGGTTTCAGGAGAAACACGGAGCATGAGCTTGCCGGAAGCTGGCTTAAATGGCTTGCGCCCTGTGGCTGTACAGTCAGCGATATAGTGGTTAATAGCAGCCTCAAAGTCAGCCCTGAGTTCCTTCACTGTCGTCCCCTGAAAAGTGATACTGTCTTCAATTCCCAAGACTTTTCCGGTGAAAATAGTGTCTCGCGGGTCAAATTCGATACGGGCTATATACCCCTTATATGTCATTACGTTCTTCATGGTATTACCTCCAAATATCTGAACCACTCGCGCAGTTCTTCGACTTGATATTTTTTTGCTTCCTTGCCCGGGTGCGGACGATGAAGATATCTCCGGCTCCCCTTCAGCTCAAAAACAACGCGGGAGCCTTCTCCTTCGCGTACCTCACCGCCGATGGCAGTCACCAAGGCTTCTATGTCAGAGAAAACAATTCCCGCTCGCGTGGGCGTTGCAAAGATCGCATCAAGAGTGCGACGGTATTTTGCCTTCATAAGTTATGATAGCATATTATGCTATCTCATGCAAGCATTATCTGATAGCATAAAGTCAGCGGCGACAATCTGAAGACAGGGTGGCAGCTTTCCGTTGGAACAGATGGCAGAACATGCTGTCGTGAGAAATATCGCAGTCATAGGGGAAGCAAGTAAACACCTTTCAGCCAGATTTAAAGAAAGGCATAAAGATATTCCATTTGCCGTTTGTCCTATCTGAAGCTATACTTCCCTTTTCCTCTGAATTCCAGAATTCCTTTATCTCTCAGAATCTGTAATTGCTGACGGATTTTGGGGCGGACATGTTTGTTTTCAGGATGAAGCTTTTGAAGTTGCTCGTCAAACGCATATACTTCATCCAAAGTAAAATCTGTCTTGCCAAGTTCTCGCACAACTTTTAAAACATCTGCTGTCCATCCCCTTGCATCATATCTTTTTTCTAATAGAAATCGAAATCTTTTGTAACTCTCTCTGATCAAGTTAGGGCTAATAACTTTGCTCTCTTTGATGATTGGTATTTTTCCATCAACGGGTATTTCTTTTAAAATAATGTTACATCCTATCCAACCCGCCCTTCGAGCATTTAATGAAAGAGGCTTGCGTGGCTCTATGCAAGATAATGATAGGAAATATCGAGGAACTATTAATAAGTTCTCAGCACAATAACTTTGTGAATTGTAATGGAGGAGAAACAGGTTTGGGGTTTTATTCCTCTTAATTGAATCAATCATAGGTTCATAGGCAGCATCAAGAATCTTCTCACCCAATGGTCTGCTTTGGCTTTTTAACTGGTATGTTTCTGAACAACTATCGCATATAAAATCAATAACCTTAGTATTGTCATGAGCCGGTTGTAGCCTGACTTGTTTGCAAGAAGCACAAAATAAATTTTTTGCAGCCCAATCTTCTGTAAGAACTCGCGCTATTTGCGAAAGACTTTTATAATTTTGTGCTTTTTCAACATCAAAACATAAATCCATCGTTTAATCCTTACCAGAATAAATTATAGCTATTTTACTACTTTTTTAAAATGGGACTTATAGTCTTTGGACAACACCTGCCTTTTTGAACAAAGTTCAACCTTAATCATTAAAAGCCTAATTTCCGATGTTACTTATAGTCTGTTGAGTTTTTGATCTGATTCGATCAACGATCGATCACAGAATGGACTCTTAGACGTTTTTTGATTATTACAAATAGTCTCTTTACATTCTCGTTCTATTCGATCAAAGATCGTCTTTGAGAGTTCCTGAAACGAGTTCAGGATGACGACTTAAAAAGGCGGCTTTGGGTTTAAAAAGGTTTCAACCCGAAAACTTTGACCTCGAATGCAACACAGTTTGGTCTTTTCCGAAAAGAGGCAACTGGGCAACCCACAGATCCGACTACCGAGGAAACTGGTCACCTCAAGTTGTAAGAAATCTTATCCTGCGCTATTCAAATGAAGGCGATATTGTTCTTGACCCAATGGTGGGTGGAGGAACAACCCTGATTGAATGTAAATTGACAGGGAGAAAAGGTGTTGGAATTGACATAAACCCGGATGCAATTAAAATTACTCAGGAAAGATTGAATTTCGATTATCTATATTCACAATCACAGGAATGTTATGCAGGAGATGCAAGAAATCTTGAAACCATTAAAGACAATTCAATCGACTTAATACTAACTCATCCACCTTATGCAGATATCATCAAGTATTCTGATGGCAGGATTAAAGAAGACCTTTCAAGCATTCATTCAATTGATGTCTTCTGCGATGAGATTGAGAAAGTGGCAAGAGAATGTTTCAGGGTTTTAAAACCAGATAAATACTGCGCTATTCTAATCGGCGATACAAGGAGGAACAAGTTTTACATCCCTCTCGCATACAAAGTTATGGAGCGGTTTTTAAAGGCAGGATTTGTCCTGAAGGAAGACATTATTAAAATCCAGCATAGATGTAAAGCAACCGGTTTCTGGATAAAGAAATCAAAATTGTATAACTTTCTCTTAATAATGCATGAGCATATTTTTGTGTTTTATAAACCATGATTTTTAAAAATTGGAGAACAAAGTAAGGGGCAGGGCTATACTTTTGATAAATTAAATTAGAGCACCTATCCAGTAGCAATTCTTTTTCCATGGGTTATATTTACCTTACATACTTATCTACCCATCAGTTGCATAAACATTGTTGGAAGAGACCTGCAAATGCAAGACAGAAGCGCATTTGATCCAAATAATAACGTAGGTTTTGAAGTTCACCGCCAGTTGACTCCTGACTGTAATATTTTGTCATGCCCGAAATTTTCAATCGGGCATCCAAGGATCCCCGTGAAAACGGGGATCCACTCCTCTATGTAGTTCCCTGCTTTCGCAGGGACAGGTCTGGATTCCCGCTTAAGGACTGCGGGAATGACGGATTAAATATGAGTCTGCTTATGCAACGTTTAGGTCCAACTATGAAATACTTGCACAACTTTTTCTATAGATAGACAGCAATGAAGTTATGTATATTTATATGATGAAGGAAGAAGATAGAAGGCAAAGATATCGAAAAATGAGAAGTTTTATTTTATGTCCTTATTCTTTTATTCTCGCTGTCGTCGTTATATTATTGCATTCTTGTGCTACTACCAGTGAAATCCCGGAAGCCAAGAATACTCGCATAATTGAAAATGTTCCTTTCTACTCACAGGAATCCTATCAATGCGGTCCGGCATCCCTTGCATCTGTATTAAATTACTGGGGAGTTAATGTAACCCCTGATGACATTGCAAAGGAGATATTCAGCGAATCTGCAAGAGGGACCTTAAACATTGATATGGTCCTTTATACACAGAGAATGGGATTGGATGCGGCTCAATATAGAGGCAGCATAGAGGATCTGAAAAAGAATGTAGAGTCTGGCTACCCGCTTGTTGTCCTTGTTGATTATGGCTTTTCTCTGTATCAGGTAAACCATTTTATGGTTGTTGTCGGATATAATGGAAATGGTGTGATAGTGAATTCGGGCAGGGATAAGGGCAAGTTTATTTCCGAGAAAGATTTTATAAAGGCATGGGAAAGAACAAAATATTGGACACTATTAATAAAAAAATGAACAGCGACAAGTTGCAAATAGAAAAAGTAATTACCTACTTACTACTTACTGCTTACTGCCTGCTGTTGTTGGGTTGTGCTTTTCCGAGGATAATCGTCCTTGACGACCCATTGAGCCCTGAAGAGCATCTTAACCTGGGTGTAACCTATGAAAAAAATGGTGAATTGGATAATGCCCTGAAAGAATATCAAGTGGCATCAAAGAAACTTCCTGTAGCATATCTCTACATGGGAAATATCTATTTCCAAAAAAACGAATTTGACGAGGCAGAATCCTGTTATAAAAAAGCCATAAATAAAGATTCGGAGAATGCCGATGCTCATAATAACCTCGCCTGGCTGTATTTTATTGAGAGAAAAAACCTTGATGAGGCAGAGAGGCTTGTGTCGAAGGCTATAGTGCTAAACCCTGCGAAAAAGAATATCTACCAGGATACACTTGATAAGATAAGGGCACTTAAAAAACCATGACCTCTAAAGACGGTGTTTTGTTATAATTACGCTGAAAGCGGTTAATAATTTACAGGATGAACATAATGGATACTAAAAACTACGGCTCGATCCTTGCAGTTGATGACGACCCTGTTGTCCTTAACTTTATTTCATTATTACTGAATAAGTACGGATATTATGTGATTGCCTGTGAAAGCGCCAAAGACGCATTAGACAAAATACAAACCAATAAAATTGATGCTGTATTAACAGATATTGTAATGCCGGTAATTTCCGGGACTGAACTCCTTGAAAAAATACGTATCACTAATCCCGATGTTCCTGTAATTTTGATGACAGGATATGCAGACCTTGATACAGCTGTTGATGCAATCAAAAGGGGAGTCTTTGATTTTATAATCAAACCGTATAAACCTGAACAAATCATCCACTCCGTAGAAAAGGCAGTTAAATATAAACGACTTATAGAGATGGAGAAAGATTATAAATGTATACTTGAGGAGTTTAATCAGGAAATAGAAACCCTTATATCTGAAAGGACAATGAATCTGATGGCGTTGACTGTAGCTGACAGGGTGAGAAACCCTGCTACTATAATAGGGTACATGGGCAAGAAGATGCTTGGGAGAAAAGATATTTCTGATGAGTTTAAAGAGAATCTAACGACTATTATTGAGGAAACAGAGAAACTGCAAAAAATAGTAAGAGATTTTCAGAATTTATTGAAAAGCAAAGAGTCCAAGTTCAGATATGAGGATATCAATGAAGTTGTAGAAAGTGTCATTTCCACAATCGAGAAAGGGGCCGTGAAAATAGTTGCTAATCTTTCGGAACAGCCCTTAAAAATAAATATGCAAAAGAATCTTTTAAGAGCGGCGATTGCCCTTCTCATAAAAAACTCTGTTGAAGCAACCCCTGAGAACGGCATGATATCAATTGAAACCTGCAGGGATAAAGATGATGTAGTTCTTAAAATTTCCGATTCTGGTTCCGGCATGTCGGAAGAAGCCATCGACAAGATATTTGATCCATTTTTCAGTACAAAAAAACATGGTTTTGGAATGGGGTTGCCTTTAGTTAAACAGATCGTATCAGAGCACCTCGGAGAAATAAAGGTAGAGAGCGAGCTCGGTAAAGGTACAAAATTTCATATAGTATTTCCTTTCAGATGGACAAACGGTAAACAGAACTAATTTTACCTGACCTATAACCCGAAAACTGCATTTATCTGATGACCAAAGCAGGCATATATGCATAAAAACCTTTACAAAGCAGAATTGGGTTATTCAATGTTATCAATCGTTACTGATGAAAATATTCAGGCTTTCTGAATATCATGTGTCTTACAAAGGTGCTGCTGGTAAAGCTTTTTCTGCATATATACCTGCCTTAAAATGAATGAATTGCACTTTTCGGGATAATGACTACGTAAGTGCGGAGAATTTAATAGAGCAAATATTTTGATCTCAGCTTTCGGAACTCTTCAAGCGGCTTCTGCCAGCGCACTACAATCGAACAGAGGTCCTGACCATCTTTGATAGCCTGCAGGATCCAGCGCGCACCAATAAGGTCCAGAGTCTTATCAATCTGGAACTCTCCGGGGAAAAGTTTATAGAGCGCTGCAGCGATTTCTACACCAAGAGCTGTGGAATCCAGTGCCTGGCGATCAATTAGGATAATCTGCACACCGTGGCATACTTCATTCTTAAAGCGACTACTCGCAGGTGTAAAGTCAACAGACATAAAGCGGACACCCTGAATTTTACGGTTATTCAGATACTCTGCGAGTTCTTTCGCATGAATCCAGGGAGCGCCGAGAAGTTCAAAGGGTGTGTTTGTTCCCCGTCCAACGCTCACGTTTGATCCCTCGACCAAAGCTACTCCGGGATATAGAATAGCTTCCGTCAGTGTCCGTAGGTTAGGCGATGGGTTCACCCACGGCAGGCCGGTCTCATCATACCAGTCGGTGCGCTCGTAGCCGCGCATTTTGATAATATGCAATTTAACGTTGATTTTGTTCTCGGCTTTAAACATTTTCGCTAACTCCCCCACTGTCATGCCATGTCGGACCGGCATCGGAAAATAACCAACAAAGGATTTCAAGTTTTTCTCCATTATGGGTCCCTGGACAAAAGAGCCTGAGATTGGATTCGGACGGTCAAGAACATAAAATGCTATTCCCTTCCTGGCTGCAGCTTCCATCGCATATCCCATTGTAGTGATATAGGTGTAGAAACGGACGCCAACATCCTGGATGTCAAAGACAAGCGCATCAAGACCTTTCAGCATCATATCTGTGGGACGATCGACTTCCCCGTATAAACTGTAAACAGGCAAACCAGTCTTGGGTTCACGTATAGAACTAATTGATGAGGCGTCATCTACTGTTCCAAAAAAGCCGTGTTCCGGACTGAAGATAGCCACCAGTTTCAAAACTGGCGTTTTGTAGAGCAGATCCAGAGTGCGCCGGCCAGTTGAGTCAATACCTGAATGGTTGGTGATAAGCCCCACACGCAGCCCTCTTAGCGGAGCAAACTTTTCAGCCTCCAGAACATCTATTCCGGTTTGTACCTTTCCATTGTGGTTACTTTTTATATCTCGGTAGCCTATGAGCGAGGGTTTGGTGTCCAGAACTTGTTTATCCGAAACCGGGACGAGCGCTTCAGCGACGAATTTTTTAATCTCCGCTCGCAGCTGACGCACATCGCCTTTGCCGTATGGGTGAACACGATTGGTTAAGACAATAATATAAATTTTGGAAACAGGATCAATCCAAATTGAGGTTCCGGTAAAACCTGTGTGCCCGTAAAAAACTATTGGAGATGAATTATTGTAGTTGGATGTAAGAACCGATTCGATATCCCAGCCGAGCCCGCGGATAGTCTTATTAGGGGGTGTCTGGGGAGTGGTCATCTTCTCAACTATAAGCGGGCTAAGGATGCGGGCACCCTTATAGCTACCACCAGATAGGAGCATCTGTGCGAAAATCGAAAGATCACCGGCAGTTGAGAAAAGTCCGGCGTGGCCTGACACACCACCCATTTTGTAAGCCGTGGGATCATGAACTTCTCCCCAGAGCAATTCCCCTGTTTTTCCATTCTGATACTGTGTAGGTGCTATGCGCTTGCGTAATGTCGGTGAAGGCTTAAACCCGGTATCCTTCATCCCCAGCGGCTTGAAGATGTGTTCAGCGCAGTACACGTCGAGTGGCTGACCAGAAATACTCTGAACGAGTTCGCCCAGGATTATAAAATTAATATCGCTGTAAACAAAATTTGACCCTGGAGGAAACATAGGTTCCTCATCTATGATCATCTTGAGGACGCTGTCATAACCTGACCATTCCGGCTTCAGGTCCAGGTCTGGCCGGAGACCGGAATAGTGTGTGAGCAGTTCGCGTACCGTGATATTTTCTTTCCCGTTTGCTTTGAACTCTGGCCAATACCTGGCAACTGGGTCTTCAAGACACAATTTCCCCTCCTCCACCAGTTGCATGAGCGCAGTCGTGGTTGCAACCACCTTTGTAAGGGAAGCTAAGTCAAAAATGGTGTCCATAGTCATGGAAAGTTTTTTCGGTTTGATAGCACGATGCCCAAAAGCACGGCGGTATAAAACCCTATCTTGTTTCCCGATAAGGACGACAGCTCCTGGGATTTTGCCTGAACGAATCGTTTTTTTTATGATCTTGGAGATCAGAACCATTTGCTCTTTGCGAAGCCTCAGAGGATGGTCTGGTACATCCTTAGCCGGAGATGCGGTAGTAACTAACGGCTCAATTAGAATACATAATATTAAAGTGAAGAGAACCCTGAACAGTCGGTTCAAAGCCTTGTGCACCCCTTAAAAGTTTACCGTTTTTATAGTCTTATAGTCCTATTTTTTCAGCCCATCAGAGGTATAAATGTTATGAGGGTTCCAGAGCATCCAGCCATGTGACCCAAATTTTTCGGCAGCATTTATCTGATCTCTTATTTCCTTTTCTCTAAAATACCTTCTGTCAAATGCATAGTCTCTAAATGCCTGCAACCATGGTCTAAAGCGGGATGACGGAAGATGTGTGCGCTCCTGCCCTCTTTTAAGGGTAAGATAAATAATTTCATAAGGATAAGCAACAGGTTTTCTGTAACCCGGTATTCCGTATTTAAATCCTGATGGATAAAGCATAGGAGATAAATAGTCAAGAATCGGGGTAAGATCATCGAGTTTTTGCCCGATTTTTGTATCATTGAGATTCCAAAAAACATAACCGAAGATATCTGCATTAAGAAAGACATTGTAAGGTACAAGCCTCTTTTTCGCCTCAGTGAGAAATCCGGAGATGGCTTTTACCCTGTTTTCTTCTGTATTGGGCATAGAAAATTTAAGTCCGGATGCATCAGGAAACCGAACATAATCGAACTGTATCTCATCAAATCCATATTGAGCGGCCTCTATTGCAATATCGGTGTTATATTTCCATATCTCCTCTTTGAACGGATCCACCCACGCAAGATTTTCTCTATCACGCCATATCTCTCCGCTCTGAGTCTTTATTGCTAAATCGGGCCTTGCCAAAGCAAGGGGATTATCTTTAAAAACAACAATTCTTGCAATGGTATATATGCCTTTTTCTTTTAAGGATTTTATCAAGTCTTTAATATCCTTTATGATTATTATTTTCTGGGCGCCGACTTCCGATGCAAGGGAGATTGAACTCTTATAAGTTATGTTGCCTCTGTCACCCTTCACATCTATGACAAGTGAATTGAGTTCGGTCTCTTCTATGAGCTTGAGAGCGGATCCTCGCAGGATTCTGCTACCTATCCCATAAAAGGAAAGATAGAGGGCTTTTGGTGTGAAAGGTATTAGTCTTATTTCAAGAGGCGCAGCGGTTAGCAGTGTAGTGATAATCTGCTCGGCCCTCAAGTATCCATACGCTCTCACTGCAATCTTATTCCCTATGGTTTTCACGATGAACATACCCTTTTCATCGGTAAGTACAACATTATTGTTTAAAGTGACGAGAGCCCCGGTTATGGGTTTTTTTGTGAAAAAATCGACTACTTTCCCGCTTGTATACTTTATTTTATCACCCATTGCATACCCTGTTGTATAGCCGAGCATCAATAAAAGGGGCATCACAATTAAAATGATTATGAATTTTTTAAATCTTCTACTCATTTTTATCTATTGATTTTAGCACATATCCTATACCAGATTATTCATATATTTTTTGATATAAGCCGAGATAGAGTATCCTCGCTCATTCTCGGTCGTTCCGACCTCCGAGGCTTTTGCCTCTTTGTTTTCACATATTGTATTTGACTATCGGCAAAAGAATCCGCTCCAATACTCTATCTCGGTTTGTTTGACCGTTTTTATGAATAATCTGGGCTAAACATAGCAAAAAAGACAGGACAGACATTCCCTGTAAATAATAGTAATTTAATGCAACTAATGAGATATCTTTCTTTCAATAGCTGACTTTCCGTTGAGGTGGGCTTCCTGCGAGAATCCTCTCAAATACCTTTCCCTTGTCTGCATTGACCATAAGATAACGCGGAAGCGTCATAATGTTATCAGAAGTATTTGTATGACGCCGCTCTATGGTAAATGCAGCCATATATCCCGCCTTAATCGCTTTGGCGATAAGATCGTCATCATAAATGCCAAAGGGCCATGCCAGCATGTCCACTCCGACGTTAAGTTCCTTCTCCAGTTTTTCTTTTGATTTTTTAAACTGCATTTCTACAAACTTTTCATATTCAGCGGGTTTTAGCCTCTTTTTGTCTTTATTGAAATTAGGGTGCCAGTATGAGTGAGACTGGAAACTGAAAAGACCTGTTTTTTTCATATCCCTGAGCTGGTCCCAGGTCATAGCATATGATGCATTGGATATGGCAGAAGGATATAAGAAAAGCGTCACCGGAATATGGTATTTCTTCACCAGAGGGAACATATCTGTATAAACCGTTTCGTGACCGTCGTCAGCGGTAATCACTACTGACAGGGGTGGAAGAGGCGGCCCTTTACCGATATAGTAATCCACAAGCTGTCTGAGGGGTATAACTGTATAGCCATTATCCTTTAGATATCTCAAATGAGACTCGAAAACGGTTGTGGTCACTGTCATACTATCAGCAACTGAAGGCCCGAAGCGATGATAGAGGAGAATAGGTATCCTTACTGCTTGGAAACTCTCTTTTTTGTCAGTTAATTCTCCCTCAGCTGGAGGGAACCATAACATGATAAAAATAAGAGCAGATAAGGTAAATAAACTGATTTTCATAGGATAAATATTTCTAAAATAATATTAACTATCTTCATGCCAAAATTTAAAAGTGAATCACAGAAAAAACACGGTAATGACGCCTTACTTATAAACTTATGATTATTATCTGGGAAGGATAAAAAAGAAGTTATTTCCGTATTGTGTAGCTTCATAACCTACCGTTCCACCATGTATCTCAACAACGTTTTTTATGAAAGACAGACCATGGCCGGTACCCGGTCTATTTGAGACATTGCTGCCACGATATTCATCTTCAAAGATTTTTTCCCGTTCTTCAGGATTAATGTGAGGACCTGTACTGAAAACATTATACTTGATCCCGTCTTTGCCTGCTCCAAAATAATCTTTTATCACCTCGCGTCCATATGCTATATATTTTTTTGTTTCGCCTGTTTGAGTAAGCACTTCTTCTGTGTATTTAATAGCATTTGAGAAAAGGTTGGCATATACCTGAGCTATGAGACCCACATCTACAACACTTATAACCTCTTCATCAGGTATGCCGCTGAACCGATCATCTATCGAGATACCCATTTTTTTAAATTGTTCAATAAACCTATCTAATTGAGGTTGGACTACATCTTTATTGATATTACATGGCTTTGTAAGAAGGGTAAGTTGTCCTTTATCAAAATGACTCCTTCGCAGCAGGGTTTCAAGGAACAGGCTCATATTCTTATAGTGTTTTTCGATATTTTCCAATTCTTCCATGAGGCCGCGGTTATTCTCAGTTAATTCTGCCAGCAGGTGTTCCATTGTCATTTCATCGATAGATTCTTTTCCTGAATAAAGGTTAAGGAGTTTTTCTACCTCTACGTTCTTCACTATTTTTTTTCTGAGGTGTTTTATAAAAAATCTATAGGCTATATTGGGTGCGATTATATTATGCTCAATATCAGCAACGAGGAAGCGAATAAATCTCAGATGTTCAATGTTCTTCTCGAATAGAAACCTGTTATGGAGATTAAACCCTATACGATTCGCATATTTTTCAAAAAAAAGCTCCTGATGCGGACCCATGTTTGTGAGCGGATATATCTCCAGCAATCCGAGGACATCATCTTTGGTCATAAAAGGGAGTTTATCTATGAGGAGTTTTTTCCCACGGATGGTCAAGACAAGGCTTTTATTGTTTGTGTAATATGGATAATCATTTGGCATTACATCATGAGGAGGAGGTGTACGCAGTTCATAACCGTCTTCTTCTGTTTTTGAAACGAGTGCCAATTCATTTATTTTGGGATCAATAAGATATAGTCTTGCATCTAAGTTAAAAAAAACTTTAGGAATGGCGATGCATAATTTATGGAAATCCTCAATATTTTCGAATTCCTGTGCCAGATCAAAAAAAATCGTTAAGGCATTAGATTCTGTTTGCACAAAATTATATTCCGTGAAATCAAGCTTTTTAGATTCTATCCTCTCAAGTATATAGTTCAAGGTAGCCATTTATTATCTATCAAAGCTATGAAATGTCTTATTCATCATCCATCAAAATAAAGAAATCCTGTCCTATTCTTTTATACATGGAGGCTCTTGCAAAAGTCCAATTCGGTAGCCGCAGGCTTTAGCCTGCGTTTTGTAACATATTGAAAACAAAGAAAACACGCAAACTAAAGTTTGCGGCTACATTTTAATTTCAAGACTTTTGCAAGAGCCTCCATAATTAAGAAATTGCAGTTTACCATTTTAGGTTTTTTTATTATAGCAGAACTTCTTTAAGGTAAGCTTTCAGTAAAGGGTGGAGTTTAGCTGAATGGTTACTTTTTAACAACAAATATCCTTGACTACCATGAACCATTGCAATATGATTAAATAAAATAATTTGCAGTCTTATTAAAACAGGAGGAAATTATGAAAAAACGTGAACTGATTACACTTTTGAATAAGGATATTGCAGATGAACATGCTGCTATTATCCGTTATCTTGTACACGGCTGGCTGGAGGGTGAAGATACGCCTATAGGAGCCAGCCTGCTATCGCGTTCCAGAGAAGAGATGTGGCATATGCACTGGCTGGGGATGATCATAAGCCAGTTGGGCGGAGAACCGAATTTTATACCGGCCCCATACCCGTATGATCCGACTAACAGAGCGACCATATTCAAATCATACGTCGAGTACGAGGAGAAGCTTATACCCCACTATAATGCAGAAGCAGACATGGTGGACGACCCCCATATCAAGCGTGTCTTGCGGAGAGAGGCATGGGAATCGGCTATTCATGCCAGAAAGTTTCAGAGAATACTGGGGAAATTACGTCCTGAAGAATCTAAGGGTGTTCCAGGCGGAGAACTTGGGTTGCCAAAGAAATTCCTTGACAGACTGCAGGGAGAGGTAACAGACAAGTATAATGAGATGCTGCAGCACATTCGATATTCCTGGGTTTTTCCAAAAAAAGGTCTTCTGTCATGGCAGCTCATGGATCAGGCCATGGAAAAAATGAAACAGATCGCACATTTCGCAGAGGATATAGGCGGAAACGGTATCTCACCACAGTTTAATCCTGGCCTGATAGATAAAAGTACAGCCATCAGTAAGGCTCTCAAAAAGGCTATGAATGATGTCAGAGCAGCTCAAGAGCGGCATATGAAATTAAAAGAAGACAGCGAATTCAAGAAACATGGAGGTATGGTTATTAACCTCGACCTTACTTTTCAGCAAGAGCGGTATCAAGCAGAAGAACTGGAAGATATGAGCAGGAAGAAATGATTAAAATTCTTTAAACTGATGAATACCAGCAACAGGCTACGAGGCATCAAGGTCGTGAACTACTCGGGAAAGTCTGTCATTCCGCACTCGATGCGGAATCCAGGGTTTCCTATGGAAACGGGAATCCAGAAACCAGAGACTGGTTTCCCGCTTTCGCGGGAATGACAAAAGGGCAGGAAAGACATGCTTATACCCGGAAGCACAGCTTCAAGGAATTCGATCGATTAGAGGCATATCTAACCCGATATTTTAATCAAGCGGTGTGCCGTCCACAAGTTCTTCATAAAAATTTCTGAGATCAGGCAGCTTTTTAGAAGCTATTATCTTCATTGCGCTTCTTGGGTGCTCATTCAGTATTCCTGTAATCATATAGGGTATGTGATAACCCCATTCTATCTCTGCTTTGAGAGGGATGAATATTTCCTGAATTATCTCAATAATGGGTCTAATATCAAACTTTGGATTCTTCAGGAAGGCAAGCAAAAGTTCCAATGGACAATTGCCTGCTCCTCTGCCCATGCCGTAAAGAGTTGAATCTATACGATTCACACCTGCAATGATTGCCTCTATTGTATTAGCAAAGGCTAACTGCTGGTTGTTATGAGCATGTATACCAAGCTCTTTTCCAGGCAGTGCCTCGAAGTACTTCTTTGCAAGGAAATGTATCTGTTCAGAGTACAAAGCACCGAAACTGTCTACAAGATAAACAACAGGAACAGGGCTTTTTGAAAGATCATTCAGTGCTTCATCAAGGTCTTTTTCCAGTACCTTGGAAACGGCCATCAGGTTTATAGTTGCCTCATAACCTTTGTCAATGCATTGATGTGCCAGGCTTATACCTTTATCTATCTCCTTTGCATAACATGCTACACGTATCATGTCAAGTACACTGTCTTTTTTGAGATGTATGTCTTCAGAATCGATGCGTCCTATGTCAGCCATAGCCGATAATTTTATCTTGTTGTCAAAACCCCCGACAATTCTTTTCAAATCATCTTCGGTGCAAAATTTCCAGGCACCGTTTTCACCCCGAGAAAAATATTTTTCTGAGGATTTATATCCCATTTCCATATAGTCGACGCCGGCTTGTGAAAGGGCAATAAAAACCTTTCTTACAAAATCATCAGTGAATTGCCAGTTATTGATTAAACCGCCATCACGAACAGTACAATCTAAAACCTTAATCTGAGGACGAAACATATATCAAATACCTCCAATTATTTATTCGACGGATGTAACCTGATTTGAAGCCTAATTTTATTATACACAATTTATGGTTTTTATGCGTAATAGATAAGGTTTGATATTGCAGATGCCTTAGACTATATTGTGATTAATGTTTTCGGTTAAGCTTAAATCTGAAGTTGCGGTAGAGACAACCTGATCCAGGAGGCATACATGTTCACATTCCGGACAGCATATACATTTATCAATGGGCTGCTTACAAATAGGACATATTTCCATATGAAAAATTATAACATGAAATTCGGTTTGACCAAATGCCTAAAATCGTTTAAAATCAACTATGCCGGAGTGGCGGAATTGGTAGACGCAAGGGACTTAAAATCCCTCGTTCCAAAAGAGCGTATCGGTTCGAGTCCGATCTCCGGCACCAATAAAATCAATGCCTTACGGTATTTAACCACTGTTCCGTTACCTCCTGATTTTGGCCTATTGTAACCATTTTGTAACCATTTGTAACTGTCTCAAGTCTTTCTTTAGTATTCTGGTGCATCATGGAGACCTTTTCAGATGCCCTCCTTAAGTCTGCCTCATTAACGATGTTATACCTGTCAAATACAGCTCTTGTCTTATACCCTGAAATCTTCATGGCTATCTTCTCACCTCCTTTTTCTTTTTCGTTTCTCTGAGGCTAAAAGCCTCATCAGTAATAAACTGCATCAATACTACTGGTTTACCTTTCTTAGTTACTATCACCTCCTCTCTGGTCTCTTCAATTTCTCTAACTACCTCTGTAGCTCTAAGCCTTAATTCACTTACTGTTATAAATCTCATTATTTCTCTCCTTTAGTCATCTTAATATGACTAAAAGTGCAATGAATAGGATGGTAGCTATAAGACCGCTTAGCCATAGAAGTAAATCATTGCGTTTTTTTTTCTCAAAGTAGTTCATTTCAATAAGTTCTTCATGCTTTTTATCTTTATATTTCTTTTCCCATTTGAATGAATACCAAACGAGCATACTCCAAGCTATTATTGGTGATGATAAAATTATTACCTTAATTAAATTATACATATATGAGTACTATAATAATTACCATTAAAGTAGTCAATGAGTTATGCTTTGTTTCGTCTTCTTTTAAAACATCACCCTATATTTTAACCCCAAAAAAGCAATTCATTCATTTTAAGGTAGGCATATATGCAGAAAAAGCTTTACCAGCAGCACCTTTGTAAGACACATGATATTCAGAGAGCCTGAATATTTTCATCAGTAACGATTGATAACATTGAATAACCCAATTCTGCTTTGTAAAGGTTTTTATGCGTATATGCTTGCTTTGATCATCAGGTAAATGCAGTTTTCAGGTTAAAGTAACAAAACAATAATTATAAAAAATAAATAAATATATTGTATAATAGAAAAAATAAATCGCTCTGGAGGTTTAAATGATTATAAGTAAGGTATCATACCTATTATATCTTATAACATTAGGCGCAATTTGTATTGCATGTGATAAAAACAGAACAAATAAAAGTTCTGATATTCACTCTGAAAATCTTGAAAAAGCAACGTTTGCTGGTGGATGTTTCTGGTGCATACAACCAGCATTTGAAAAGCTTGAGGGTATAAAAGAAGTTATTCCAGGATATACAGGCGGACATAAAAAAAACCCAACCTACAAAGATGTTTCAGAAAGAGATACCGGCCATGTAGAAGCTGTTCAGATTTTGTATGACTCTTCAAAAGTAACATATGAAAAACTTCTTGACGTATTCTGGAGACAGATAGACCCTACAGATCCCAAGGGACAGTTTGTCGATCAGGGATCACAATATAAAACAATAATTTTCTATCATAATGATAAACAGAGAATATTGGCTGAAAAATCGAAGGACGAATTACAGAAGTCCGGAAGATATAATAAACTAATTGTTACAGCGATATTGCATGCTACTGAATTTTATAAAGCAGAGGAATATCATCATGATTATTATAAGAAAAACCCATTGCAATATAAATTGTATCGGTTCAATTCCGGTCGTGATCGATACTTAAAAAAGATATGGGCTGAAACAGAGGAGAAAAAGACTATGACAACTGATAAAAAATTTACAAAGCCCTCCAAAAAGGAGCTAAAAAATAAATTAACTACCTTGCAATACAAGGTTACTCAGGAGAATGGAACGGAAAAGCCATTTGATAACGAATACTGGAACAACAAAAGAGAAGGAATATACGTTGATGTTGCATCAGGAGAGCCGCTATTCAGCTCACTTGATAAGTTTGACTCAGGGACAGGCTGGCCGAGTTTTACCAGGCCTATTGAAAATAAAAATATTTCTGAAAGAGAAGATAAGGGCTTATTTATGGAAAGAACTGAAGTAAGAAGCAGACACGGTGATTCCCATCTTGGTCATGTATTCCCTGACGGCCCTGAACCTGCTGGACAACGGTATTGTATAAACTCAGCTGCTCTTCGTTTTATCCCGAAGGAAGATCTGGAAAAAGAAGGCTATGGTCAATACAAAAAGCTTTTTGGAAAATAAAAGGACGAAATAAAAAGGGACGGTTCTAAATGCCAAGGACTGCGAGGATAGCCCCGAATGAATATGTATATCACATCCTGACGAGAGGTAACAATCGACAAGATATTTTTAAGGACAAGAAAGACTACAAGAAATATATGGAGGTACTTCAAAGGTACAAAGAGAAATATAGGTTTAGGCTTTACCTATGTTTTTCTCTTACAAATTTGAAGACCTTGCTAATTAAAAGGCGTCCTAATCTAAGCGGTTTACGATTTTCTGCATCTTCTCCTGCGAGATATTCAGAAATTCCGGTATGTTTGCTGCACGGTCTTGCAGGGTAAATCCCTCGATGAGTATAGGCGGAGTATCGTTCCCGTTCTTATCGATGTGTGTCAGCCATAACTGAGTATAAGGACCGTTTGCTTTGGAAGAAAAGACCATCCATCTGCCCGAGGGAGAAAGGCTGTGCCATGAATTCATCTTCCCAAAAGTGTTACAGGTCATCCTACGATCAACGCCTCCCTCTGCCGGTATAATGTGTAGCTCAGCATCAGGTTGGATGATCATGAAGCTGTCTGACTGTGTATAAATCAGCCATTTGCTGTCAGGTGTGAACTTCGGAAAGTAATTGCTCCTGCCGTTATTGGATGCACCTTGGATCGCCTCGGCCTTTCCCCCTTTTCCTCCGTTGAAGGGGATGCGGTAAAGGTCGTAGCGGAACGATTCTGTTCTGTCGACAAATCCCTTTGTGTCTCCTACATTCGAAAGGGTTTTGGCGCGGGCAAAGACTATCCATTTCGCATCAGGACTCCACACGGCATTCGTCTGCACATACTGAGGATCGTCTGCGCCGGGCAGTGGAAAAAACTGTTTTGTCTGGAGGTCATAAACGACTAAAATTCCCTTCACAGGGAAAAAGAGCTGTGAATAATTAAGGTCAGGGAACCTGAGAAGGACTGTTGGAGCGTCCTTTACCGTGCTAATCAGATAGCGTCCGTCCGGCGAGATCTGCGAGAATAATCCCAAGCTCTTAATGTAATCCAGCCGTCGGAAATCACTCCAAGTCATCACCTTTTCCCTTGTAAAGACCGTTTCTCTTTCAATCTCCGTGACGATGTAAGCGCCTTTGTCGTGGTCTACATCCACATCCATGCCAAGCATCTTGCCGTCCGGGGTTACTGTATGGCAATTTGCACAGATTTTCATTCCTTCAAGTACAACCCTTGGGGGCTCGTTTGAAGAGACATAACCCAAACGCCAGCGAGTTAGCAAAGGACTTACCATGGCTTTCGATGTAGGCAGTGGCACCTCCCTGAAAAAAATTGGGAATGAAACCGGGTCAGATGATGTCCTAATCTGTATGCTTTCATGAGACAATATTTTTCTTGAACCATCTTGTGTTGTTCCGGACACAGTGATCACGGCCTCATTTTCGAGCGAGAGCTGTTTGATTTTATCCCACTGTTCGGCTGAGGGTCGCCAATTGGTTTCCAGTACTTCTGTTTCCATCGTCTCTTTTATGCCTTTGAAACGTATCGAGATGTGCCATTCATTAGCACCGCTCGTATCTTTCCACCTCAGCGTAGGCGCGACAATATCCCGGGGAAACAATGCACCACTTCGCGGATATGTGATTGTTAACGTATCCTTCTTGTTTGTCACGTCTGCTGCGCTGGTTATGCCGGCAAGAGCAACGTGAATAAAAACGGAGGCAGCGAAGCAGAGACACAACATAACCATGGTTGTAATCCTCGCTTCTAATAATTCTATCGATTGTAAAGTGTTTTTTCCCTCATGCGTGTTCATGAATAAAAACCATCTTCCTTTTTAACAATATGAGGCGAACCGGGTATCAATTATTGGCTTTATGGCTATGCCATCCATCTCGACAAGCCATGCCTTCCTGCAGATCTTTCCTCTCACAACAATATAGGGAACCCCCGCAGGCAAATGATCGCGCAGGAAGGAATTGATGGCAGGGAAGTCCGTCATGTTCCGAAGATACACGACAATTAGCCTCAGGTCTTTCAGGTCAGCTCTGTATGCAGAAAGTAATGCATGAATGTTTTCAAAGGTACGCATCGCCTGCTTTTGAAGATCGCCCGCTCCCATAACGTTCCCTTTGCGGTCAATACTTGCTGTCCCCGAAATATGATAATGTATTCGGTCACCGAAAAAGATTCGTAATGCCCGTTCAAAGGTGACGTCGTAGTAGTATGCAGGGCATAGATATTCCAGCGCAGACATGTATTCCATCTGTCCTTCCACGAGGCCCATGACGGCAAGCGAATCCATAAAGAGGAGATGAGAAGGTTCTTCTCCTGTTCCTCCTATTCCTGTGCTCACAGGAGTATGCGTTTCTTTTGTCAATCCGGCGGAAGAGTAAAAAACGCGCCTTGCATTGGCGAATTTGCGATAGTGACTGTCGATATCGCGAATAAAGATCCATGTCCGCACAAGATGTTCGTGAAGTAAAGCCCCTTGAAGAGATAGATCGTCCGACAGGTTATGAAAAAGCTGTGTTGTCTGGTTCGAGATTGAATGAGGCTGGCCTGAGGGAAAACTCCTTGTCCAGATAGAGGTGTAGCTTCCGTGCTTTACTGAAATCATATTGTTCGATTTCATTGTTTTTATGACTGGGTTGGTTGACTTTATGTGATACGCTTGAAGAACGCACCTTCTTCCTGAGGCTGGCGGCTGCCCTACAAGCGATGAGAAAGAAACAATTGCCCGATCCATAAGGAGCCGATGTATAAGTGGAGCCTGTGTTACAATGTCGCTTAGGTGAAAGCGGATGAAGATTTCGGTTTCGCTGCTGAGGCCGAAATCTTCTAAAACCTCGGAATATTCTCTAAACAAGGCGACAATCTCAGCTTGATTGGTCTTTTTTTTAGGAGACTTAAGGGCAATAAAGGTCTCAGAGCCGAAGGGAGTCGAAAATTGAGAGACAAGAGGCCCTGCTTCCCTGAGCTTCGTACTAATAGCGGATTTGGCTACCATAGGCTATTTAACCGATCCTTACCGGTTCATTCTCACAATTGAAAACATCAGATGAAAAAAGCAGTGAGCAGACAAAGCCTTTTTCTTTAGAAATATCCAGGGGGTCTGTGAAACGATATTGATCCCAAAACTCGTTACTCATTTTTTCTCACCTGGGTTTTTTAGTAAGTAAATGATAATTAATGTTGCCAACACAATAACTATACCTTTACCAATTAATGCCATTGCACCTATCCCAATTTTTGTTATCGTCTTTCCATAAGCGATAAGCAGGGCTAAAAGTCCTAATAACAGGGCGATTTTTTGATATTTATTCATTGCGCAAAGTGGTCATAACCTTTTGCTGAAAAAGGCTTTTTCCTACCTGAACTATCAAAGATCACCTTTTCTGATTCTGTAATATCTCCTATATGTATAGCTTTAACTTTTTTTTCAGCAGGTGCAGTGAACAACAGTTCATAATCTTCTCCACCTGATAAGGCTAATTTTATCGGTGAAATGCCGAGGTAAGATGCAGCTTTTCTAAGTTCAGGTGATACAGGAATATTTTCGATATATATCCTTGCACCAACCTTACTCTCATTACATAGCCTCCATAAATCAATCAGAAGACCATCGCTTACATCTATCATCGATGTTGCATCTTTGACAAATTTCTTTGAATCTCTTGCCTCAGGCATAAGATGTCTCCTGAGCAAAGGTTCAACTACCTTCCAGGACAGCCCGTTTAAAAGCTCTGAGCATAGAGTTCGGAGTTTGAACTCTCCCCCCCACCCCTTCTCTCCCCCTCGAGGGGGTAGGGTGAGGGAGGGGGTGTTCTGTTTCCTTTGTCCTTTGTTCTCAAGGGGGACGGGTCTTTTTATCTTTTTCAGTAATTCAAGGCCGCAGGCTGAATTGCCGAGGTAGCCAGTTACATAGATTTTATCACCTATGTTTGCTCCAGATCGTGGTATATGTTTTTTTACATATCCAATGACTGTTGCTGACAAGGCTGTGCCTGCATTTGTAGCGGAAAGGTCACCCCCGATGAGGATGGCATCGTACAGAGTTAACGCATCTTTAACACCATCAAATAACCTATCCATAAATTTCTTATTCGTATTTTTATTTACAGCGATATTCAGTAGAAGATAGAAAGGCTTTCCACCCATTGCATAGACGTCACTCACATTAACTGATATTAACTTAAAGCCAAGCTGATATGGGGTTGTAAAACTAAGGTCGAAATGAACCCCTTCGACCATCATGTCAGTAGTCACAAGGAGGTTTTTTCCTAACGGCTTAACTACAGCAGCATCATCGCCTATTCCGACGATAATATTTTTAGATTTTTTGCAAAAGCTCCTTCTTATCTGCTCTAAAAGGGATAGTTCGCCGATTTGAGAAAGCTTCATTAGTCAATCTTTTTTGCCTTTCGGCTATCGACTTTTTTCAGAGCAACCTTGAGCACATCATCCATTGTCTCGGCAAATGCAAACTCCATATCCTTTTTGATGTATTTTGGAATATCCTCAAGGTCTTTCTTGTTCCTTTTAGGAATAATTATCTTTTTTATTCCCATCCTCTTTGCAGCAAGTGTTTTTTCCTTCAGCCCTCCGATTGGAAGCACCCTGCCTCTCAGTGTAACCTCTCCGGTCATTGCGGTATTTTTATTAACAGCCCTTCCTGTCAGGGCTGATGCAATCGCGGTCGCCATTGTAATACCTGCTGAGGGCCCATCTTTTGGTATCGCACCTGCAGGGACATGGATATGGAGGTCTGTTTTATAAAATATATCATCCTTTATGCCGAGTTTCTTTGATCTCGAACGCACATAACTCAAGGCAGCTTGTGCAGATTCCTTCATAACATCTCCGAGCTGCCCTGTCAGGGTGAGGTGACCCTTGCCTTTCATGGTTGTTGCCTCTACATATATGATATCTCCCCCTGCCTCTGTCCATGCAAGACCTGTAGAAACACCGACCTCATCTTTTTCCATCTCTTCTTCGGGCAGGTATTTAACTACGCCGAGGTATCTATAAAGATTTTGTGCACCTATCACAAATGTTTTCTCTTTGCCCTCGGCTATCTTTTTTGCCACTTTCCTGCAAAGGTTTGCAATCTCCCTTTCGAGGTTTCTTACCCCTGCTTCCCTTGTATACTGCGAAATTATATTAAATAGCCCCGGGTCTGTGATCTTAAGTACCTTACTGCTGAGGCCATGTTCCTCCAATTGTTTAGGTATCAAGAAGTTCTTTGCAATCCCAAGCTTTTCTTCGGTTGTGTAGCCGGATAGATAGATTATCTCCATTCTGTCTCTTAAAGGGCTCGGTATAGTGTCCACAAGGTTGCCCGTTGTAATAAACATAACCCTTGACAGGTCAAAAGGGACTGCAAGATAATGGTCCGCAAATGAGTTGTTCTGTTCCGGGTCAAGAACTTCGAGCAGAGCAGATGATGGATCCCCCCTGAAATCCATTCCTATCTTGTCAATCTCATCCAGCATGAACACAGGGTTGTTTGTCCCCGCTGTTTTTATCCCCTGTATTATTCTTCCAGGAAGCGCGCCAACATAGGTTCTTCTATGTCCTCTTATCTCTGCTTCGTCTCTGACTCCTCCAAGCGACATGCGGACGAATTCCCTTCCCAAGGCCCGTGCTATGGACTTGCCCAAAGAGGTTTTTCCAACGCCCGGAGGACCAATGAAACATATGATAGGACCCTTCATTTTTTCTTTTAACTTTCTGACACTAAGATACTCTAAAATACGCTCTTTTACTTTCTCGAGGTCATAGTGATCATCATTAAGCACTTTTTCTGCAGCCTTTATATCGAGGTTATCTTTTGTAGACTTGGACCAGGGAAGCTCAACCATCCAATCAAGGTATGTTCTAACAGTAGCTGACTCTGCGCTGTCGGGGTGCATCTTTTCCAGGCGTTTGAGTTGTTTCTCAGCCTCTTTCATAACTTTTTCAGGCATTTTAGCTTCCTCGATTTTTTTCCTGAACTCTTTTATCTCTTCCGCCCTTTCATCAATATCACCGAGCTCCTTCTGTATTGCCTTGAGCTGCTCTCTCAAAAAATACTCGCGTTGTGTCTTGTCTATTTCACCCCTGGCCTCAGATTGAATCTTCTGCTGGACTGTCAGAAGTTCGGTCTCTCTACCCAATATTTCGCTAACACGCTTTAGCCTCTGAACAGGGTTTATTATCTCCAGTACCTCCTGTGATAGTTCTGTTTTTAACCCAAGATTTGAGGCAACAAGGTCTGCAAGTCTACCTGGATCTTCGATATTTTCAACGACTCCCATTATGTCAGGAAGTACTGCTTTTCCAAGAGAGACAACCTTGTCAAGCTGTTCTTTTACAGTCCTCATCTGTGCTTCATCTTCAATGGTAAGCATTGGAGGTTTTTGGTCATTTATCTTTTCTACTGTAGCTTTAAAGAAAGGCTCGGTCTGGGAGTAAGTCAATGCCTTTGCCTTGGTCAAACCCTGCACAAGTATCTTCACCCTGCCGTCAGGAAGCTTAAGCGTCCTCATTATGATAGCAACAGTGCCTACTGAAAAGAGATCGTCAGGGGTTGGATTTTCGATATTAAGATCTTTCTGAGTAACGAGAAGCACCATTCTATTTGCGCTGAGGGAATATTCTATAGCCTTAATTGACATCTCCCTTCCTACAAAAAGAGGAAGTATCATATAAGGGAATACAACAAGATCTCTCACAGGGAGCACAGGTAAGTTATCAGGTATCTCAACTTCCTTGTCAATCTTTTGTTCTATATCTACTACATCTGCCATCGTAACTCCTTATAGTTTTTCTAAATTTTGATTTTTTAATCTCGCTGCAACCTCAATAATGTACTTTTTAAGCTGCTCGGAAACCTGCTGGTTCTTCAATGCTAAATCGATTGTTGCCTTAAGGTAGCCGACCTTATCACCTGCGTCATATCTTTTTCCTGTAAATAGATATCCGTATATCGGGCGTTTTTTCAGCAAACCACAGAGTGCATCTGTCAGTTGTATCTCTCCTCCCTTGCCAGGGCCGATACCTTCGAGTATCTCGAAGATATCAGGTGTAAGGATATACCTGCCAATTATTGCCATGTCTGACGGTGCATCAGCCAATTTGGGTTTTTCTACAAGATTCTTAATTACATACACATTTTCTCTTTTCCTTATACCTTCAACCACCCCATATTTGTCTATGTCTGACATGGGGACTTGTTGAAGAGCAAGGATAGGAGAGTCAAATTCCTTATAAAGGTTGATCATATCCTGAAGCAAGAGAGTATCAGGGTCAATAATATCATCACTCAAGAGAACTGCAAAGGGTTCGTCTTTTACAAATGGCTTAGCACAATGTATTGCATGGCCAAGCCCGATGGCTGCTTTCTGCCTGATATATGCAAAGTTCAGGTGGTTCAGTCTACTAATCTCTTCAAGAAGCCTTTTTTTACCGGCCTTTTTTAGACTATCTTCGAGTTCGAAGGCAGAATCAAAGTGGTCTTCTATAGCCCTTTTATATTTCCCTGTGATAATTATAAACTCTTCTATCCCGCATGCACGCGCCTCTTCAATCGCATACTGGATCATCGGCTTGTCAACTATAGGCAGCATCTCCTTTGGAGATGCCTTTGTTGCAGGTAGAAACCTTGTCCCAAGCCCTCCAGCAGGTAATATAGCCTTTCTAATATTTTTTATCATATTTTAAATATATAAAACCGTTATAGTTTTTTTATACTATTTTAGCTGTCTGCAGCCGTTAAGCCTTGTCATTCCTGCCCCGTATCAAAGCACGGGATAAACTCCAGCAGGGATCAAGTTTCTGATCTAAAGACTGGATTCCCGATTAAGGACTTCGAGAATGACAAATATATAAAGAGACTCAACCAGCTAAACCATTACTAATTTTTAATATTACATAAATATACTTGATAATTCAAGAAACGGAGGTCAACTGTTCAGATGTCTGGGGCTGTCCAGAACCTTTCTTATTACGCGTGCCATCTCTTGAAGGTTATAGGGTTTTTTAATTACCGCCTTTACATCTCTTCTGATATATTCAGCCTGTTCACTTAGACCGTAGTCTGTTACAAAAATAAACTTAATATCAGGATTAATAGCCCTCAATTCATTAAAAAGTTCCATACCAGACTTTTTAGGCATTATTATGTCCGAGATTATCAAGTCAATCTTCCGTGAATTGGTTAAATAAATATTAAGTGCTTCTTCGCTGTTCCTTGCAGAAAGCACATTATAATTAAGGCTATTTAGAATAGTTGTGCAACGGGTTCTGAGTTCTTCTTCGTCCTCGACAAACAAAATTGTCTCACGACCCTGAGGCATCATGATTTTCTTTCTCTCATCCGCTGATATATTATCTAATCCGAGTTGAATTGCGGGCAGGTATATATTGAACGTTGTACCCTTGCCCGATTCACTATTTACATTGATCCATCCTCCATGGGCATTTACTATGGAATATACAATTGTAAGGCCAAGCCCAGTTCCTTTACCAACTTCCTTCGTGGTGAAAAAAGGGTCAAATATGTTTTGAATATTATTATCAGGAATGCCGCACCCTGTATCGGATACCGAAATACATACATAACTATCTGCCTTATCAGCATGTCTCGCAACACTGTATTTTTCGGTTTTGAATTCTATGACACCCTTTCCATCCATAGCATCTGCTGCATTCAAGGTGAGGTTTATTAATAACTGTGTAAGCTGTCCCATGTCTGCCACTATATCAGGTATACCACGTTGAAGATTTAGCCTTATTTCTATATCGTCCTTGACCACATGTTTTAGAAGACCCATGGTTTCTTCTATAAAGGCATTAATGTCGATTTCCTTGAATTCTGAGGGAATCTTCCTGCCAAAGATAAGGAGCTGCTTTACTATTGCAGCCCCCCTTTTGCAGAGTGCACTTATAGTTTGTAGTCTTTCATAAAAAGGCGAGTCTTTCGGGGTATCCTGAAGAATTAGTTCGGAAAACCCTAATATACCTGTCAGGATATTATTAAAATCATGAGCTATTCCGCTTGCAAGTCTTCCTACAGATTCCATTTTCTGTGCCTGGAAAAGTAACTGCTGAAACTTTTGTCTCTCTGTATCTGCCTTTTCCTTAGCCTTGCGCTCAGCCCATATTTCAATTGCCCTTGAAACCCTTGCAGAAAGGCCTACAATATGCTTCTTAAGGATGTAATCAATTGCTCCGTCTCTCAGGCTGTCCACAGCTATCTGCTCATTACCCATGCCTGTTATAAAGATTATAGGCATGTCTATCTTCTTCTCCTGACATAGATGGATTGCCTCAATCCCGGTTATATCAGGCAGTGTATAATCAGCGAGGATGATATCTGCATCGAGATTTGGAAGCTTCTCAAAAAACTCCTTTCTGTTCCTTGCTACTTCATATGTAACCTCAAACCCGCCTTTTCTGAGCTCGTGAAGTTCAAGCTCCACATCGTCAGGATTGTCCTCGAGAAAAAAGACCTTAATTCTTTGCTGTATACCGCTCATGATTTTATCAATGGCTGTTCGTTCATCAAAAGCCAATAAAATCCTATATGTTTAACAGTCTCAACAAACTGGTCAAAATCAACCGGTTTTCTTATATAACTGTTAACTCCCAGGTCATAGCTTTCTATGACATCTTTCTCTTCCTTTGACGATGTAAGAACCACAACAGGGATAAGTTTGCGTTTCCTGTCTACTTTTATATCCTTCAGAATCTCTATCCCGTCTACCTTAGGCAGTTTGAGGTCGAGTAGTATAAGGCCGGGAAGTGGATGAGGTGAATTAGAATATTTCCCCTTATAAAAGAGATAATCAAGCGCCTCCTGTCCGTCACGTACTACTTCAACATGATTTATAATATTATTCTTTTTGAGTGCGTGAAGTGCCAGCTCTATATCATCAGGATTATCCTCCACGAGAAGAATGTTTAGCAGTTCCTTTATCATCTGTACCTCCTTTAGGTATTTTTATAAAAAATGTTGTTCCTTTCCCCGGCTCTGATTCTACCCACACCTTTCCATGGTGGCGATCGATAATCCTTTTTAGAATTGCAAGGCCGATGCCGGTGCCTTCATATTCATCGGGCAGATGGAGCTTCTGAAAAACCTGAAATATCTTATCACGATACTGCATGTCAAAACCTATACCATTATCCTTAACAAATATTGCATCTTTTTTCTCATCAAACCCTATCTCAATCTCAGGCTTCTCCTTCTCGCGAGTGAACTTAATGGCATTTGAAATAAGATTAGAAAAGACTGCCTGCATCAATGTTGGGTCGCATCTTATTGCAGGTACTTCCCCTATCCTTAAGTATACGCCCTTCGATTCTATTTCTTCACTGAAATCCTTTATTGCGTTATTAATTATATCACTGAATTCTACAGATTTTAGTTGTAGTTCAGTCCTTCCTGCCCTGGAAAGTGTGAGAATGTCGTCTATCAAGGATGACATCCTGTTTGTGCTATTATTAATCCTATCCAGGTAATGTTTGCATCTATCATCAAGCTGTGCTGAATATTCATCAAGGAGTATTTTTGAAAACCCGGCAATTCCCCTTAGGGGTGCCCTCAGGTCATGAGAAACAGAATAAGCAAATGCCTCAAGCTCTTTATTTGCCTGCTCTAATAAGTTGGTCTTTTCATTCAGCAATGCAGTCCTTTCTTCTACTTTCAACTCCAATTCCATGCTGAATGAAGATATTCTTTCATATAATTTTTCTAAATTGTCAAGCATGTTATTTATATGCTGGGTAACCTTGTCCATTGCATCGTTCTTTCCAAGTACCTCAGTCCTTACATTTAGATTTCCTTCTGATACCTGGGATAATACCTCAGAAATACTTTTAACCCGATCTTCAAGATATTTCCTCTGTTTTTCTTCCCGGGCTGCTGTCTTTTCTATATATTTCAACCTCTCAGCATCTAAGACTGCTGTAATATCCTGGAAGATCTCAAGTCCGCCAAGTAATTTACCGGTAGAATCTCTTAAGAAGCTGGCGCTCACCATTATGGGTATATGTTCCCCTGTACGATTTGTGATAGTTGCTCTTAAACCTTTTACTATTTCTCCCTTCTCAAAACTATGTTTTATCGGGCATGCGATATCGCAGATATCTGAATTGAGCAGATTACTGCAAGTCATCTTTCCTTCTACTTCTTCCCTGGTATACCCCGTAATGTTTTCGCACGCCTCATTTAGATGAGTAACTATCATTTCAGGATTGACTATAAACAACGGATCAATGATAGCTGTTCTCAAGCTGGTGGCATATTCTATCTGATCCTTGACGCTCCTGACCATATAATTAAAGGTTGTGCCAAGGACCCCAATCTCATCCTCTGTCTTTACATCTACGGAAACGGACAAATCTCCCTCAGCAAACCTCTTTGCCTTCTTTGCTAAACTCTCTACAGGATGCCTTACAAGTTTAGTCAGCATGGTATAAATTAAGGCGATTGTTGCACATATACCAAATATACTCATCAGCATAGTGCGGTTTCTGGCAGAAGTAATAGCCGCATGGGTTTGTTCGGTATTCGTTTTTATTACCATGCTGCCGATAACCTCTCTGAAAGAGCCATGGCAGTGATAACATTCCTTTTGATTAAGTATAGGGTAGACATGGATAAGATATCTTCCATCGGGGTTTTTCTCCTCAAAAAAAGTCTGCTGGTGTTCTCCTTTTTTTACTATATTGGTTAGTGCCAATAAGGCGTCTTTATTCATAATATAATTTGTTATGTTGGTTTTTAGCTTTTCTTTATGGGTGGCATAGATTATCTCATGGTCGAAATCACAGATAAATACCTCCACACCTTGCCTTTCTTCCCTCATGTCTAATAATCCTTTTTCTATAGATGCGCTATCTCCAACTGACATGGGATGCTTTATACTGGCATAAATCGTATGCGCGAGATCCTCTGCTGACCTCTCCATCTCTGCTACCATAATCCTGGTTTGATTATACGCAGTCATGTAAATTACAACAATCATAACGACGGTTACACTCACTGTCAGTACGCTCAGGACCGTTCTACTTAATCTTTTTCTTATAAACTTAAACAATCTTCTTCCCCTCAGTTTCACATGGATTTAGAGACATGGTAAGAATTGGTTTAAGCAGGATAAGTATAATAGTTAATTGATAAAAAAATATAATCACTTTTTTATCTTTTATTATAACTTAATTAAGCGTTTTTTTTGATAATTTGTGGTAGAAAGGGTTGTTATTTTATTTAAAACTTTGTTCTTCTGACGGGAAGATACCTTTTTCGACTTCTTCTTTATAGGTAATTATTGCATTTAATGCTTCATCTTTTAAGTTTACATATCTCTTGGCAAACTTTGGCAAAAACCTTTCAAATAAACCAATAACATCGTGGAGGACAAGCACCTGCCCGTCACAATACGGACCTGCACCAATACCAATGGTCGGTATTGAAAGCTCCTCTGTAATCTTCTTAGCAAGCCCCATCGGTATAGCTTCAAGCAGCAAAGAGAATGCGCCGGCGTCTTCAGCTATATGGGCCTCTTCTAATAGTCTTTTTGCAGATTCCTCAGTCTTGCCCTGGATCTTATATCCGCCCATCCTGTGGATAGATTGTGGAGTAAGGCCTATGTGTGCCATAACAGGTATATCTGACTTTGTCATTGCCCTAATATGCTGAGCGACCTCTGCACCGCCCTCTATCTTTACAGCAGAAGCGCCTGCATCTTTTAAAAACTTCCCTGCATTTCTAACAGCCTCTTCAACACTTGCCTGGTAGGACATAAAGGGCAGGTCTCCGATAACCATTGCATTTTTGACTGCTCGTGAAACAATATTTGTGTGGTAAATCATTTCGTCCATTGTAACCGGAAGTGTATTTTCAAGACCCTGTACAACCATGCCTACTGAATCACCGACAATGATTGCATCAATACCTGCCTCATCAACTATCTTCGCAAACGGATAATCATAGGCAGTCAGCATCGTAATCTTTTTCTGCTCTACTTTTTTCTTCAGAAAATCCTGAATTGTTATCTTGGCCATTTTTTAATCTTAACCTTTTAAGTGATTTTAAGATATTGCTTATGGGAGATTTTTGTCAAGTACGAGGGTAGGGTTGTGGCATGATGTGGGGAAGAAACGGGGGAAATTTTAAAGTATTTCAGGGAATACGTCGAATAATTCCTGTTGAAGAAATGAGGGAGAACAGTTTCGTTGCGAAGGAGAGCTTTGAACAAACTCAGACATCCGACCAGACTTATGAAGTTAATATTTTAATTGTAATAGATGAGATTTGATATTAAAGAGTGCCAAACGGCAGATCATGTGCAGATTAATGCTTTCACATAGTAGTCTGCACGTCCCCGATTTCTATCCCCATGCTGCTTTTTCCCTGAAGAACTAAACCGCTGCGCGGTGGTAACGAGTAGTCAGCGCTTTCTATAAAGGTAGAGCTTTTTCGCGTTGTAGAAGTTAGTTTTTTATTTCCCCTTGTCGATCAGTCGAAGTCTTTTTACAATCTCCTTTGTTTTACCGTCGACATTCGTCGGCGCATATCGATTCAAAGGAGATTGTAATATGAGCACGTTGAGAGAGCAGATGTTGGCAGACCTTCAGTTGAAAGGACTTACCCCAAAGACACAAAAAATTTATCTGAGAGAAGTTAGTAATTATGCCAAATACTTTGGCAAGTCACCGGAGCAGCTTGGAGAGAAGGAACTCAGAGAATATCTTCTTTATCTTTTGAATGAGCGGAAGTTAGCGAAGGGCACATACCGGTTTTATTACCAGGGACTGAAGTTTCTGTACAAGAACACGTTGAAGCGGGAAGAGGTCGTGGAGAAGATCCATTGTCCCCGAGGGAAAAAGAAGCTTCCGGTGGTTTTGGACCTGGCTGAAGTCAAGACGTTGCTTACCGTCATGGAGAATATCAAGCATCGGGCGATACTGACAATCACCTATTCTGCGGGCCTTCGGATAAGCGAAACGGCACGCCTTAAGGTGAGCGATATCGACAGCAAGCGGATGATGGTGAGGGTACAGCAGGGCAAAGGGGGCAAAGACCGCTATACCATCCTGTCGAAAACTGCCCTTGAATGCTTAAGGCAATACTGGAGATCGTATCGTCCTAAGGAATGGTTGTTTGAAGGACAAAAGGAAGGCACTCATGTATGTATAAGTTCGATTCGACAGGTATTCCTTGAGGCCAAAGAGCGCGCCGGCATAACAAAACCGGCAAGCCCACACACCCTGAGGCATAGCTTTGCCACTCATTTGATTGAAGCGGGGACCAGCCTGTACCATGTCCAGTTGCTCCTGGGCCACAGGTCTCCTACGACCACGACCGTTTATCTTCATGTCAGCAGGATGAACCTGGCACAGGTCACCAGTCCCCTGGATAGTATACCCGAAGAGCTTTAGAACCTTTAGCGGTATCTATCCTTGATACGGACATCTCAGGGTGTCGAGGTGGCGGATATCTTTCGTCTGCACGGTCCAGAATATAGAAGATCCCACCCGATGCCTCTTAATCATTTGCGCGCCATGCGTGCCATTGAGGTATGCAGGACTGCAACCCTTGGCGGGCATAGGTATAAATATAGCTGCGGCCATGTGGACATCTCATACAACTCATGCCGGAACAGGCACTGTCCCAAATGTCAGACCCTGCAGAAGGAGAAATGGATTGAGGCCAGATGTGAAGACCTGTTGCCTATTGAATACTTCCACGTAGTATTTACCATACCCTCAGAGTTGAATCCCATCGTCATCATGAATCAGAGGGTCATGTACAATATACTGTTCCGCTCGGTCTCCGAGACTCTCATAGAACTCTCCAATAATCCGAAGCATCTCGGTGCACGTACAGGGTTTATCGGCATTCTTCATACCTGGGGACAAAATCTTATGGATCATCCCCATATTCACTGTGTCGTACCCGGAGGCGGACTATCTCCTGACGAAACCCGCTGGGTGTCGTGCAGAAAGGGGTTCTTCATCCCTGTAAGGGTTATGTCCGCATTGTTCAGAGGCAAGTTTCTGGACTATCTCAAAAACAGTTTTGGATCGGGTGATCTTATATTCCCCGGCGGCATATCTCATCTGAAAGACCCCCGAACCTTTGAGGTATTCAGAAGACGGTTCTACCATAAAAAATGGGTTGTCTATTGCAAGCCTCCATTTGATGGCGCCGAGGGTGTCCTTAAGTACCTTGGCAGATATACCCACAGGATTGCTATCAGCAATAGCCGTATGCTCAACGTCCAGAACGGCAACGTCTCCTTCCGTTGGCGGGACTATGCCGATGGTGATAAACAAAAGACCATGACTCTCAAGGCCGATGAGTTCATCAGAAGGTTCCTCCTTCATGTATTGCCCCATCGATATGTTCGCATCAGACACTTCGGACTTCTTGCAAACAGAAGTCGTAAAGACAACATCGCTCTATGCCGTGAACTCCTCGGCAGTTGTAAAGCCGTAACAAAAGAAAAGGAAAAACCAGAGACATGGCAGGATCAGTTGCTCAGAATCTGCGGTATTGATATCAATACTTGTCCAGTTTGCAAGAAGGGTACAATACTCAGAGTAGAACTTCTGCTTCCTTTTAGGTCCAATGGCCCTCCGGATCATTGTTAATGAGTATCGGCGACAACATAAAAATTATATCACCTTCAGCTTGCGAAAACAGCATTCTGTTTCGCCTCACTATCCTGTTGTCTGAAATCACCTCTTGGTGTACTACCCGGCCTCAATGGACTCAATACCAGCCGCTGTTTCTATCGCTGTATGATCTCATCCAGGTCAAAAGAAATCAGCTGCACCATACACTATATCCACTTCGATAAAAACAATACCGAGAGAATTGATCTAATCCCCATATCTGGCGCAGCGGCTTAGTCCTTCACACGTCATTCCGCAACTGCCGCAGCGGAATGACGCTTATTCGAAGTACTTATAACGCTAATGCTCAGGGGGAGGCGTGGACAGTTTCACGCCAATCCCGTGAAACGCTTCATTATGCTTGAAATCATTTTC
>Ga0214474_1000096_pt1 | contig 45350 bp, 55 predicted proteins | sample RVTome_2_FD_187335 | JGI IMG/M metagenome (GOLD analysis project Ga0214474, IMG submission 187335) | Soil microbial communities from uranium-contaminated site in the Upper Colorado River Basin, Wyoming, United States - RVT95D214 HiSeq ... | reverse complement strand
AGTTACGGGCAACCGTTTGATTGTCCGCATAAATAATTTCCCTTCTAATTCTTGCCAGTTTTCCATTTTACCAACCTATCGTAGTGCCATCGCCTTTGCCTTCAAACTCATCGAGTAAAGCGTGAGGTACTCTACCGTCAATTATTCGCGTCAGCGGCACCTTAGTCATGGCCAGGAGGCAAGCCTCAATCTTGGCTACCATACCTCCTTGAGCTACGCCGTAGTCAATCAATTCCCTGGCATCCTGCGGATTTAATGTCCGGATGAGTTTCTTAGAGTTATCGTAAAGGCCCGGGACATCGGTAAGAAAAATAAGCTTCTCCACTTTCAATGCAGCGGCAATCTCACCGGCAGCAGTATCACCATTAACATTTAGCAAATTCGTATGCGTGTCCGAACCTTCCAGCAAGCCAAGGCTTACCGGTGCTATTACCGGTATATATCCCGCCTTAATTAATATTTCTATCACAGCCACGTTTACTTTTAATTCCTCTCCGGTATATCCCAGCTCCGGCCTTCTGTTTTTCGCCAAAATCAGACCGCCGTCAACACCACTCAGGCCAACTGCCTTGCCACCCTGGCGCCAGATAGCCGATACCAGCTCTTTATTGACCAATCCGGCCAGCACCGCTGTAACTACCTTCAACGTCTCCAAATCGGTAATCCTTAACCCTCGAACAAAGCTGGTCTCTATGCCCAATCGTTCCAGCCATGTAGAAACCACATTGGCGCCGCCATGAATTACTACCAGCGGCACGCCTTTTTTTTGGAGCGTCACCAAATCTTCAATGGTGGTGTCAGCACTGCCTAAAGTACTGCCGCCAATTTTTATAGCTATAGGATTCATTGGTTATTATCTCGCAGCCCCGTTTTAACTCGTATAAGCGCTATTTATAGTAACATATTCCTCAGATAGGTCGCACCCCCAGGCCACAGCTTCACCCCGGCCGAGATGAAGGCACAATTTTACCGATACTTCCTTATCGGCTAAACCATTGCGCATCTCCTGCTCGCCAAAGGGTACCGGAGAGCCTTGCTTCATGACACAGACGCCATTTAAATAAACTTCCAGCTTCTTCTCATTCACTTTGGCGCCGCTCCGACCCAGCGCCGCCACAATGCGTCCCCAGTTAGGGTCATTGCCATACATAGCCGCCTTGAACAACGGCGAGCTGGCAATGGTACGGGCCGCCAGGCGAGCCTGCGATTCTTTGAGCGCTCCCTCTACCGCAACCTCTATTAACTTGGTGGCACCTTCGCCATCTCGAGCTATAGACTTAGCCAGATAAAGACAAACCTCGTCCAGGGCTTTTCGAAAGATTTCTCCATTGCTTTGTTTAATAGTCGCCTTGCCAGCTGCTCCGTTGGCTAAAATCACCACCGTATCGCTGGGGCTGGTATCTCCATCGATAGTTACCATATTAAAGGAATTAGCTACCGCTCTTCGAAGTGCTGATTGGAGGAAATGAGCCTCTACGGCGGCATCAGTGGTCAGAAAGCATAGCAATGTCGCCATGTTAGGATGTATCATCCCGGCCCCCTTGGCCGCACCTCCAATAGTGAACCGTCCCATCTTCGATTCAACGGCTACCGCTATCTCTTTAGCGAATGTATCAGTGGTCATTATCGCCCGGGCCAGCTTATGTCCTCCATCCTTCGTCGGAACAACCCGTCGAATTCCATCTCGAATTTGGTCCATGGGTAAAGGTGCTCCAATTACGCCGGTGCTGGCGACTAACACATTCTTTGTCGACAGCCCCAGCTTGTCGGCAGCTAACTTTGTCATCTCAATAGCATCGACCATCCCCGAATCACCAGTGCAAGCGTTGGCGCAACCTGAATTAACCACAATCGCCTGGGCTTTCTGACCTTTCAAATGTTCCTTTGAAAGGATTACCGGTGCTGACTGGATTAAATTAGTCGTAAAAACGCCAGCAGCAACACACGGCTTCTCGGAGCACAAGATGGCCAGGTCGAGTTTATCAGGGCTTTTTATACTCGCTTCAACTGCTCCGGCCAGGAAGCCTTGTGGAGAGGTAACCGTACCTGAAGTAATTGCTTTAAATCCAGCCCCCATAAATGAGGGACTTATAATAGCACTTTTTGTCGTATATGGCTAGTTCGGTCCTGACTTTTCGGCACTTAACTGAAAACGATAATATCTCGGTTTTTTACCAGAGTTTTACAAAGAAGCAAAACCGTGGAAACATTCCACCTCTATACTGAGAGTAGACCATAACGCCGGCGTATATTTTTGCCAAACGGGTAGCCGACATAAAAGGAGGGCTGCCGGAATGAATAACTTATTAAGAATCGGCCTCAATATAGTAGTGATTTTAGCGCTGCTGCTTACCCAAGCCTGCGCCTTTTCGGTATCTCCGGCATTAGCCGATACCACCCCACCCCAGCTAAAAAACGGGGCGGTACTGCTTTTCGGCATCGGCATACATATCGAGCCGTTGGGTGCCACCACCAGCCAGATTGTCGGCAATTACGGACAAAGTCAAGTTAAACGGCTAGGTGTAGACTACCATAACCCGAAATTATTTCAACGCCATGTCCAGGACCTCAGGACCATAGCTGGTATCGTGGAGAAGCACGACGGCAATCTTACAATCCAGACACAGACACCATTTACTGAGGTAGCCATTCAGTCCGGCGAGACCATTCTAGCCGACTTCGAGAAACGTGGTCATGAAATTGCTCTGCATTTTCATGAAGATGCCCATCTAAGCAAGAATTCAGAGAACCTTCCAGCATCGACCTGGGCAGCGGTAATGGCAGAGGAGATCAGTCTAATCAAGCAGGCCGGCGCTACTGAAGTAGGCTACTGGAGTGGCGGCAATCTGTACCCCCACCTCCTGGAGGCTGCTTCCCAGGCAGGCTTAGAAGTGATGAGCGACTGGAAAAATCCAAAAACACAGACTACGGATAAGAGTCTTATCGGTATAAATCCCTGGCGTCCGGCAGCCAGTCCCAACGGCTCCGACGTCTCTGGCTTTGCCCGGCATGATCCCAACGGCAAAATAATCTTTTTGCCTGAGGGCGATTATTCCCGCACTGATTACGCCTCCATGCGTCGGGCCACGAGCACAGGAGGAGACGAAGGTTACTTTGAATTTCTGAAAGCCTCGCTCTATAGCTCCCTTGAGTCAGCGCAGCCGGGCAAGGTGAACGTCTTCCACTTCACCATCCACCCGGGTGAGTTTCGTGGCAGCTCGTCGCAGCCATATGCCGTGTTCGACAAGTTCCTCTCCGAAGTGGTCGACCCGCTGGTTCAAAACGGCTCGGTTCAATGGGCCACCTTTTCCCAGATGGCCGACGCCTATGAGACATGGCAGCAGACAAACCCTGGAGTCGACCCACGTGTACCCGCAGCTATCGACCCCACAAAGCTGGGCAAGGTGGAACGTGATATCACCTATGGTATAGCTGACGGCGTAGCTCTGAAGATGGACATTTATTATCCCAAGGTGGCTGAGGGCACAGTACCTGCCGTTCTGTATGTCCACGGCGGCGGCTGGACCAAAGGCGATAAGAAAGCTGGGGCTGGAGTGGCAGAGATACCGGAGCTTATCTCCCGCGGCTATATCGTGGCCGCAATCAATTACCGCCTGGCACCCCAATATAAGTTCCCGGCGCAGATAGAAGACGTCAAATGCGCAGTTCGCTTCCTGCGAGCAAATGCCTCAACCTACGGCATCGATCCTGAGCGTATAGGCGCCTGGGGCGGCAGTGCCGGCGGCCATCTGGTATCACTACTCGGCGTAACCGATGCGACTACCGGATTTGAAGGTAACGGCGGCTATGCCGACCAGTCGAGTCGAGTCCAAGCAGTAGTGGACATGTTCGGCCCGTCTGACCTGACGGTGGTTTTCCAGGGGGCCAACACGCAGTTACTGGAGCAGGTATTCGGCACCACAGACCACAATTCTGATATTGTGAAGCGGGCTAGCCCGGTAACCTGGGTCTCCAGCGACGGCCCGCCGTTTCTCATTCTTCACGGCGAAAAGGACACTCTGGTGCCGCCGAGCCAATCGAAGATATTATACGAGCGGCTCACATCAGCCGGCGTGCCGACAACCCTTGTCATAGTGAAAAACGCCGGCCACGGCTTTACGCCTGCGGGCGGAACTATCTACCCGAGCCGTACGGCAATAACCAAGATGGTTGCTGATTTCTTTGACAAATACCTGAAGTAACAGCTTTTGTGACTATCTTCATCCGTATGCGAACCGGGTGGCAGTGAGACCATATAATACCAAAGTCTTCAACTTGGGACTGATCAAGAAAATGGGGTTAGAAACATGGGTGGGGAGACATCCAGTCAGAAAGTGGTCAAATAAATTTCGTTGCCCTCTTTTTGTCCCTTAACCAGCTCACAGTGTCTCAGTATGGCTATTTGATTCTCCAGCTCTTGAGGAGAAAGATGGAACTGTCTGAAAAGCTCTAAACCGGTGACTTTGCCTCTAGATTTGATGAATTCATAAATCGCCCTTTGCAGCTCAGTTAAACCTTCCGCTGCTTCAAGCCCGGACGTCTTTCGGAATCGCTGAGCCGAGCGCACTGCAAGGGGATCACAAGTTTGAACCCGATGGGTTGCCTTTATATAGCAGTCTTCGCAAAGAATCTGGGCTCCGAGCGTGAAGCCATCGCCTCTGGAAATTTCCCGTCCGCACTTTTGACATTTAACCATTTCATTTGGAGTCATTTGCCTGGCCACCTTTTGATTTCTAACTGAACCTGCTTTTGATAGTAAATTCAGTACTACCTCTCTGTTGGATATGGATTCACTATAATTTGAATTTCCCTGTGAAATACGTATCCCGTACGCTTTTCGCCTTGTCCTTCGCCCAGGCTTCTAAGCCCGTCTCCTTGATTAGACACAAGTTGAAGACTTTGTAATTATGTGGTCTCGCCGCCGCCTGGTCCGCATACGGCTGAAAGTGGTCGCATGGGAAATCAGCGCAGTCGCAGCAAAAGCTGATGCCCTTTTTCTCAGTGCATTTATAAACATTACATGGCCCGGTCAACCCTTCAGCAGCCGGCGCTCCTTTTTCAGCCCGACAGCCTCCGCAGACTGCCTCTTCTAAAGGGAGATTCATGTACTTCGCCACCGCTTCTCTGAGTTTTTCATTTTCCCCTGCCAGGTATACTGGGCAATTGAAGCAATCCAGTCCGCAGGGTGCAGTCATATATTTATAGTCCATTGTTTTCTCCTTTTATGGCTTCCCAGACGAGCTCCGGCAGCATTTTAACTTCCAGTCCTGCTTTGTCTGCCAGCTTGGCTTTCAGGCTGTAATAGCAACCGGTACAGATATTTACTACCGAATTGCTCTTTATGGCACTCACGATTTGTTCCATATGCGGTGGTATATTGCAGCACAGCTTGTCGTCGATATAGTTTACCTCGAGTCCCTTAATTTTCTTAAGTACGCGCACTGCCGGTTCCACATCGACAGGTTTATCCGTTATACGGCGGCGAAAACGATAGCAACCTGGATAATAGTCGATTTTTCCTTCCAGCTTGCCGGCTTTGAAATAACGGTCAATGAGTTCGTGGAAGGAAATCACCTCCAGGTCGGTTAAATCTCCGTAATTGGTATAATTGGGTTCGCAAGCATCACAGAAGAGCACTATCGATTTGGCTCCCAGCTCTTTGGCCTGTTTAAAATTCTCAACCAGGAATTCTTTAGAAAGCTCTTTGAACCTGGCTATATCCTCTTCGTTTTTGGCTATAACCGCCGGCTGACCGATGGGCGTCCAGCCGCAGCAATACTCTTTATTAAGCAATGTATAATCTATTTTGAAGTGGTCTAACAAGTTCTTAAAAGCCTGAAACACGTGGGGCATGCCCTCAGGCTGAAAGCATCCCGAAATAACCACGTTCTCCGCCTTCTTGCCAATGGGAAATCCTACCTCCTCCACCAGTATTTGCCTTTTTCTCTCGCCGGTACCCACAGCGATACCGTATTTCCTTATATTCGCCACTGACTTTTCATCAACCATCGTACTCTCCTTTTATTTTCCTATACTTCTTTGGTCACATTTATTAAAGATTCAACATGATTAGTCCGACAACTCATGATAAATTTCGTTTAGAAAACCTCTATTAACGATACCGAAGGCTCACGACCCGAGGTATAATGATTTTAAGGCAGCCGGGTCATCAATCTCCATGACCTTCAATATATCCTTATGCATCACATTCTTCAATTTAGTAACTATCGATCTTTCTTTATTCAGTCCCTTGGCAAATGATATCGCTTCACCCATCAGTTCGTCCATAGTGCAGGCTTTCCTTATGATGTGGCGTGCTTCGCACTCGTTAGCAGTTAATCTCCTGGCAGTGAGCTGCATATCTTCCACCAAATCTATTGGTATAGCTTTTTTACACATGGCGGTCATGCTGGGAAGAAATGGTATGCCCAAGTTGACTTCGGGAAAGCAAAGATATCCGCGGTCTTTCCTCATGAAGCGGAAATCGAAACAACATGCCATTATAGCTCCGCCGGCAAAGGCATGGCCTGTAATCGCAGCCACAGTAATCATAGGATAGAAAAGAATCCTTTTAAAGAGTTCGCTCAGCTTAGCACCGAAAACATCGGTAACACTTGTCTCGCCTTTCTGAACAAGTGGCAATAACCATTCAAGGTCTATGCCGTTGGACCATATCTTCTCGTCGCTCGACCTGACTACCAGTGCCTTTGCATCGGTGTCCTTTTCTATTTGGTTCAACACCAATAGAAATTCGGTAACGGAGTCTATATTAAATTTGTTCTCACTCATGGTAAGCAAAGCGACCTGTTCTTCCAGTGTAAATTCATACATCGCCATTATTGACGCCTCCTATACGAATAGTGCCGCCACTATTCTATAACGGCACTACCCTTGTCATTTTCCTACCTCTCCGGTCACATTTATTAAAGATTCAACATGATTAGTCCGACAACTCATAATAAATTTCCCTTAGAAAACCTCTATAATTTGAATTTACCCGTGAAATACGTGTCTCTTACGCTCTTCGCCTTGTCCTTCGCCCAGGCTTCCAATCCCATCTTCCTTATCAGGCTCAAGTTGAAGACTTTGATATTATGTATTCTCTTTGCCGCCTCGTCTGCAAGTGGATGAAGTTTGTCACACGGGAAATTAGAACAGTCGCTGCAAAAGCTAATGCCCTTGCTCTCAGCGCACTGGTAAATATCGCATGTACCGGCCAAACCTTTAACCACTGGCGTTCCCTTCTCGCCCCGACAACCCCGGCAAACTGCCTTGTCATAAGGTAGATTCATAAACTTGGCAATCACCGTTCTTAGTTCTTCATTTTCTGCTGCCAGGTACATCTGACAGTTGAAGCAATCCAGCCCGCAAGGCGCTGTCATATACTTATAGTTAGTCCATTGACTTCCCCTTTCATAATTTGGTTGTCTCGTCCCCATGGTGTCAACTCCAGGTTATTGCTCCCATATACCGTTGGCCAGAGATTTTCTATACTTCTATAACAGTTCGTTATTGTCAGCATAACAAGACACTATAGGTTTGTCAATACAAAATATAACATGCTGTTTTGCATTATTAGTTTTTACCGAATATTACATGTAGCGATAAAAAGAGCTATCTATCACATAAAAGGCTTCCTTAAGACAAATCCGTGCGCACTTATCGTAAGATACAGATGCCGATCTTTTATGAGTTTTTCCTTTAATTCTTCCAGAATCTCTTGCCATACTGCAGCTCTGCGACTTTCCGGCAACCTCGATAGGACTGCATTTTGCGGCCCCCTTGTTTTCAAAACAATGTCATATTCTTCTGTAGTAGCAATATCAACTATGACGACCTTAGAATTTGTCTGCAAATCCATAATCACCAACGTTTTTAATAAAGCTCGATACATATCCGGGACAGTCTGAAGTTTATTCTTTTGACGGTAAAACGATTCTTCTTTGAGAACACTCGCCGCTACGTCAAAGAACTCTTTGAAGTGATCAGCGCCTGGAATTGTGAATCCAAGGTACCCTCCTGGTTTTAAGACTCTTATCATCTCGCCAAGAGCCTTCAGCTTATCGCTCACCTGATTTATGACAAAACTACTCACCACACAGTCGAAAAAGCTATCGGGAAAACCAAGTTCTTCCGCGTTACAAATCGAGAACGATACATTAGGAACCTGCAAGCATTCTGCCCGTTTAAGAGCCTGAGATATCGAGTGAGGGGAAATGTCTACACCTGCTATTTCCCCTTTTGGGCCAATCATATCAAGTAATGGAAAGGTGCTTACTCCGATCCCACAGCCAACGTCTAAAACATGCATTCCCTTTTTTATCCGGCACAATTTGGCGAGCCAGACAGAATATGGACCAAATAGCGGTTCAGTAGTCAAGTATTCAACGAATTTATCGGCTGACATTTCAATAAACCAACACCTTCAGTGCTGCCGTTCAAAATGAAGAAATCACACTCCGGCTATCACGACTACTTCAAGCATGCACCCCGGCCTTTAATCAATGCCAGGGTGCATGCAGCATTAAAGGAGGATAGGCTAAGCAAACATACTGTTAACTCGTAGAGATTTTCATCTTTGCATCGAGCTTCATTACCGGGATACTCTCGATCTTTGCCAGATCACACCAGGCATGCCTTTCTTGTTGAAGAGCTTCATTACTATCAACCTCAAACAAAGTGAAGATTCTTTCTCCCCCGGCCCAGGCACCTAAGTGTTTTGACCCCTGAGGAATAAGTGTGCCGTTGGCAGCTTTTTCAAGCCATCTCTTTATCAGCTTATCCCTCTTATCCGGTTCCCACGACATGACGTTCATGAACAGCATTTTATTACCTCCTTTTTTGCGTCTCGTCTATAAAAAGAAAATTGAAAGTGCTACTCCTGCTAGGACCACCCAGTAGACCTCAACTTTTAACAACAGGGCTACCAAAGCGGCGACCGCAATAAATGCATGGAAAAGACTCCAGTGTACTTTTAGAGCAAACAGCACTGTTACAGCTAAAAGAAGCCCGACAAAGGAGCTCAGTATGCCGCTCACCGCTTTGCCAAAGTAGGGGGAGGCATTCAACTTATCAAAATAGGGACCGATTCCGACCACAATTAAAAAAGACGGCAGAAATATAGCGAAGGTGGCAATGGTAGCCCCCAAAAGCCCGTAGAGTAAGTAACCGACAAAAGTAGCCGTAATGACGATAGGCCCCGGGGTGATTTGCCCCAGAGCAATACCGTTAAGAAAGGTCGGGCCGTCCATCCATGCATTTACGTTAACCACCTCATTGAACATGAGCGGGACCGAGGCAAAGCCGCCTCCGAAGGCAAACAGGTCAACACGAAACATGAGCGCAGCCAAATCGAAAAGACCACGGTCAGTGAAAAAGAGAATAGCGAATCCTAATATGGCACCAGCTATGATAATCAACACAGGCCTCTTCGTCGCAATCCGTTTGGGGGATGGTAGGATAACGGGACTAGGCTGCTTTATATAAAGTACTACACCTGCTATTGCCGCCAGCAGAACCACAAGGAAGGGATTTAAACCAAGTCCAAACAATATCCCGGCTGCAATTGCGATTACTACTGCTCTCCAGTTCTTTATGGATGTCTTCCCGAAGCTAATGGCTGCATAAGCGACGATAGACACTATGATTGCCTGTAATCCGCTGAATGCGGAAATTATAAGCGGCAAATTTCGGGCCTGCATGTAAAATGCCGATAACAGCGTCATAATTAAAAACGCAGGCAGCCCGAAGCCTATAAAGCTGACCGCAGCTCCAGATACACCTCTCACCCTTAATCCCACATAGGCAGAAGACTGCATGGCTGTGGCTCCAGGCACCATCTGGCAGAAGGCAACGCCGTCCCGAAATGAGGCGTCATCCATCCACTTCTTCTGTTCCACAACCATTCTGCGGATATAGGCAATCATGGCCGGGCCGCCAAAGGCAGTGGCTCCTAAACGGAGGAAAGAAAGGAACAGCCCGCCTTGCGACGGGACGTCATGAGATAATTGTTGTTGCTCCAAACCAGTTATGGACATATTTCAGGTTTTATATCTAGGATGGGTGTTCCATCCAACATATCTAATCTTCTGATACGGATGACGTTGCTATCTATTCTAAGGACTTGCAAGAGAGACAGGCCGATAGGGTTGGGTCGAAAGGGTGAATGAGTACTGAAAACTCCCACTTTCTCTTCACTCATTGGGGGCTTGATTCTCAGAAACTCTGAAGTGAACTTTGGGCTTTGATGGAAATGAAAAATCACGTTGATGCGCTGACCAGGCTTAATATCTCGGAGCCCTTCCATGTAAGACTCATTAATGACCAAGTCGCCTTCCACATCCGAGACTGCCCAGCTCCGTGGAATAATTTTAGCATCAGTAGACACAAAACCAATAGGTTCCATTGCAATGGTCATATTGCCTCCTTTTGCTATCATATTGATCCGGTTTGCCTTGTTTCATCAACCTTGCTTTCAACCTGCTGACCAGGTTGCCAGCAACCGCAGGTGTTGGGATATAGCCGACTGTTTTACGCCCAAGAGTCCAGCCAGGGCATTGACACAAAGGGCATTAGGATCATTTTGACAACACAGTTTAAGGCGTGTGGCCCTATTTATTGGACTCTTTTGTGATAAAACGGAACAAGCAGTGATCTTTGCCGGTCTGGTAGCGGTAATTTTTTATCAGCTTTATATCCGGGTTGTAACCTTCAAGGACCGCCTCGTCGGCATACTTGCAAAAAAATTGGCTGAAGTCGCGCAGGCCAAATTCTCCAGCTGTATTCCATAAAACGCACTCGCCTGTTTTCATTAAATAGTCGCCGTTAACTATATCGATGGGCTGCGGGTTAGAATTCCTGGGATCCATATCACCGTATATAAACCAGTTTTTCAGCGTGAGCGGCTCGCCCAATCCTTCTACTATACCGGCAATGCGCCTGCCTCTAGCCCTGTCGAATTCCTCGATGGCTTTTTTAAGCAAAGCTTCACCCTTATCCGGGCCGAGTTCCTCGATGACAGCCTTGGCCACAGAAGAAAACAGTGAAGTACCTAGCCCCCAGCTGGGAATCTGGTATTTGCTGCCGATCTCCTCTTTCTTGGGTAAAACATCTGCCAGATAATCCCAGGAAAGCCCTTCCTTTTTTTCCTTTTCCAATTCATCCATGTGTAAACCTCCATTCCTATTATGTTTTATTGTTCGATGATGGGATGGCCACGCTACCGCGTTCCACTCTTCACAACAAAGCTAATGAGGACTGCCTTCGGTCCTTAATATAATCAATGGTCATTCAACACAATTGTCAACGGATGCTCTACCCGCAGTATTTAACACCCAGCTTGACGTTAAGTCTTTTCCGCCAGCAATAGTTGTATCATTTTCACTACACCTCTGAGCCTGTCGAGGGCATCCCGGTAATATTCGATTCCATCTTCGGTGATGGTATACTTCCTTCTGGCTGGACCACTTCCCTTAATGTCCCAACTGGACACGAGCAAGCCGTCTCCCTCTGTTTTTCTAAGCAAGGCGTAGATGACGGCTCTGGGAGCGTCGAGGCCAAATTTTTCCTTGAGGCTTTGATAAATCTCTCCGCCGTGGGCTGTCTTATCTTTTATAAGACTTAAGATAACTATGTGTAGCAGCCCCCTAAGGGGAACATCTTTCATACAGGTGCAGTTTGGATTCTCCTGATGGATATCGTCACAACACATGATTTCCTCCTAATAGTAATGTTATACCATAGTATATAACATACTATAGCATATTTGTCAATAGCTCAAGTACTAAACTTCCTTCAACGATATATGAAACTAATATTGCAGGTTTTGTAAAGCAGCTGTTACAAAGCCGGAATGACAGGAAACGTTCATAAAAAGAAAAATGAAATTACTATTCCTGCTATGACCACCCAGTAGACCTCGACTTTTAGCAACAGGGCTATAAAGGCAGCGGTGTTATTGTATAAGGCTCTCAACAATCTCCGCTGCGTCTCGTGTAAGTTTAGGGCAGAGTTTCTGGGGTATGCCTTTTTTTAAGGCTTCTTTAAATGCTTCGCGGTCCTCGATGTAAAAACCAAGCAGCTCTTTGCAAATATGTGACCCATTGCGGGATCTAAATTTTTCGACCAGCTGTTGAACTTTTTTGTAAGCCTCTTTATTCGATTGCACACCATCTAATTCCGTCATACCGTATTTCAATCCTATTACGATAACAGCCCCCGTAACGGCACCACAAGCTTCTCCCAGATGGCCGATTCCTCCCCCGAACGCGGCAGCAACTCTGTATGCCATGGTCTTATCCAGGCCAAACTCATCAGCAAATGTAGATACAACAGCCTGACTACAGTTGAATCCTTTGAGAAATACGGCCTCTGCGTTTTCAGCTTTACTCATTTTATTCCCTCCTTTTTTTCTGAATATTCATATATAGTTTCTAAGCATCGTGCATAATGTGCATTGCGCTCCCTCACTGAACTTGATTTACTGCACCGATAGGATTTTTCCCCTCCAATGCCAATATGATATCTTCCGCAATCGCTATGGCCATTTCCACTCGAGTTTCGGCTATGGCGGTGCCGATGTGGGGGGTACAAATTACGTTTTTCATCCTCATAAAGTCCGGGTTTACACGGGGCTCATTCTCAAAAACGTCAAGTGCGGCGCCGGCTATCCTGTTTTTCTTGAGGATTTCGATGAGGGCTTTTTCGTCGATAAGGGCGCCTCGACCTGTATTTATCAGGTAGGCGTTTGGCCTCATAAGTTCCAGTTCCCTTTTGCCAATCAGGTGATACGATTCGGCAGTGAGAGACGCACTCAAAGAGACGAAGTCTGAACCGACGAGCAATTCGTCCAGGGAAACATATCTCGCCGAGAGCTGTTTTTCTACGGCCTTACCCTTTCTAATACGATCATAGTAAAGAATTTTCATCTTGAAGCCGAGAGCCCGTCGTGCCACTGCCTGCCCTATTTTTCCGAATCCAACGATGCCCAGGGTTTTTCCAAAGACATTGTTACCGTAGAATACCTTGGGGTCCCATCCGCACCAGCGGCCAGACTTCACCAGGTCATTTGCCGGGATGATCTGGCGAGCTATTGATAACAATAGCGCCCAGGTCAGGTCAGCCGTCGGTTCGGTGAGTTTATCAGGCAGGGTGGTTACCCAGATACGTCTTTTCGTGGCGAAGTCGACATCAATGTTGTCGTACGCGGCTCCCAGCATAGCTATGACGCGCAGTTTGTCACCGCTGGCAATTACCTCTTTGTCCACGGTGTCTGTCACGCAGCATAAGAGTGCTTCCTTGCCAACTACAGCTTGGGCCAATTCTTCCTTGGATAGCGCCTCATCTCTTAGATAAATGGATAACTGAAAACGCGGCCTCAATACGTTTAGACCCTCGTCAGGTATCCATCTGGAAATGAATAACCTGGGTTTCACCTTCATTTTCACGCTCCTCTCAACTCGGCGGACAGATATTGCCCCGCCAACAACCATGACACGTGGTGATGTATGTCACCTGCGGCAAGATGCTCCTCATATTCATGTTCAAATAATTCCCTGATAGTTAGAAACTCAAAATCTTTCGCTAACTCATCTCCAGTATAAAAGTGACGATATCTCCTATCTATAAATGAGTTCATTTCGTCGGCTACAGGAGCACCCTTGCCATAATGTTGAGGGTCCCTCGTGGAAAAGGTACTAATAAACATTAATCCTTCTGGTTTCAGGATAGCTCTCACCATCTGCCCAAACTGCGCCCTATCTTCCAGCTTAAACATATGGTATACATTTGAGGCAAATACAATGTCATATGTATCGCTACCTGGGAGCTTAAGGAAATCACGACACTGAAATCGGATTTTTTCTACATATTTTTTAGGGATATCGTCGACAGCTAGCTTAATATACTCTTGCGAACTATCGATTCCCAAAATGTCGCACTGAATGTTCTGTGATAGATAAAACTCATCACGGCCATAACCGCAACCTATATCTATTATGCTTAGCATCTTCCGGGATAGCCGGGACTTTTTTAAGTATTTCACTATGAAAACGGCTAACTGGCTTGGCCCTTTTCCCCAACGATATCTTTGCAGCTCGTATTGGTTATCCGATAGCATATAGTTCTCCTTTTCCAATCCCTTATACCAAATATCGCTGCTTCAAACTAACACCAATACTTTTTTAGTGACATCTTCAGTGGCATCGCAGCCTCGTGCCGTATAACTAGGTCACTCAATATTTCAGCTATCTTATACGCTGCTCCGCCACTCAGTCTGGCACAATTTTCTTTCCTATCCTTTTCCGTAGGAGTAGGGTGCTGCGTTACTAAATCAGTTAAACCAAACCAGTCGTACCCTGTAATTTCGGAACAGACCGTGCTTTTATATTCGAGTTTAAACCAGCGAGCCAGCTTGTGACATGACTCCATCATCAATTTTCTATCCTCTTCAATTTCAGTGGAATCTATTTTCTCACGGCCTAATACCATGCTGAAGAGCATGAAACCTGTATTTAAGGCACCACAAGTCAATCCACATCTACCTCCTCCGTGTAAGCCACCAAGTGCCTGAAAACAAAGGTCTTCTCTCAATCCTAAAACATCCATAAAGGCTTGCATTATGGATTGAGCGCAACCACCATACTTTTTAAAGTTGTTGTACGCCAGTTCGCCAACCAGCTTCCGATTATCCTCCAGGCTGAGTATCTCTTCTATTTTCTGGTCAAACATTTCGGCGAAAGCGAAAGTACTGACAGATTCTAGCTTGCTCATTTTTCCCCTCTTTTACTTTGGATTATTCATTAAAAGCTAAGACTGATATCCCACTAAAACACTTTCCATTCCGGCTGCAGTACAATATGGTTAGCCCTGTTTGGTGTAAATGATAACCCTGCTCTGTAATGGGACAGAACCGCTACCTTTTTCGCCCATCTCGTATCCCCTTCAGTTCATAGAATTTTCTGATGACAAAGTCGACGTAGCGGTAGCATTTCTCTCTCCGAATATCGGACTGCAGGAACCTCTGGTGTTCCCCGGGCATAGTGAAGTCTATGCCTACCAGTGACCGGCAAGATATGGCACCAAACCTGCTGACAAAGCCCTTGAAGAGGGCATCAGCGTCCTCCTGGATAGCCAGGCGCTGTCGCTTAACTTCTCCCTGCTTCGTCGAATCGCAGCCGTAAATGAAGCCCAGAGCCATTACCGCTCCGGAAAGCGCCCCACAAGTTGCAACCTGATTGCCAGAGATGCCTCCGTTAAAACCGATAGCACTCCACATGCATTTCTCACCATTCAGTTCGTATGCTTCACACATAACTTTCAGGACAGCCTCCGCACAGTGGCAGCCTTGACCGGGATACAGATCAAGTGCCTTCTGCACTGCACCATCACATGACATCGTTGGATTCATAGGTTGCCTTCTTTTATGAGCATACTTTAGCGCCCTAACTTATGAGGCCTTGCGCCTTTCCGTTTCTCTTTCCTGTTGTTCGATTATCAGCTCGGCAACAATATGAGCTGTTTCACCCGAAATAGCTGCGCACTTTTCATGTAGATCCGTTTTTTGCATAGCTTCTAAATCTCCCGGAATAAGCGGGTCAAAGGACCTACCGACAGACTTTATCTGAAGGTCTTTGCAGCAGCTTGTGCCGTATTTCTCCTGGAACTTATTCATTAACTGCCTTGATAGAAAGACAGACTTTCTTATCTTTGCAGTGTCCTGAAAGTCATCCCATTTCCTGCCAAACAAGTGGCTCATGGCTATCACACCTCCTGTAATAGCACCGCAGGTCCCTTCACCCGTACCACCGACTCCACGTGCTAAGCCGCAAGCAGCGCGGAAAACGTCCTTGTCCTCAATACCCATCGTCTCAAATACACCTGCTATCACACACTGAGCGCAATTGTGATTCTTCAACATGTATTTCCTGGTCAGCTCATTTGCTCGCTCGGCAATCTCCTGTTTTGACTTTTGCATTTTTAAACCCCCTCAATTTTTATTTTATTACACGACTCTTATACTGTAGACAGGCGCAGGAGATCCGCATCCTGTCGGACGGCTATACAGTCACTCTCCTATCCTTTTTCACGTTTTACCGCTTTTGTATTCTTCTTGATTTTCAATGTTACACATGAGGAAGCGAGATTTAAACATGCTGGCGGGGTAGCAAGGTACAGCGCTTAGGTGTGCTACTCTGCCTCTGAATCCAGCAGATACGCTATACCACCCATTACGAATCCTGCAGGTTTGCTATATACGAACCCCGTAGGTGAACTATATAACAGCTTATTATATAATGATGTGAGGAGGATTCACCGAATGGTTAAGCTTCCCAGGACATTGACAGCGTTTGGAAGAGACCTTAATTCTCTGCTCGACCGGGCTGGACGGCTGAGCATACGCGAATTTGCTGAGGAAGCTAATATCGATTACAAATATGTTTCCCAACTGCGCAACAACCCTAATCGTCGGCCTGGCAGGTCGTACGTGAATATGCTCAAGCCATTTGCTAAGCGAAATGTGTTAGATCTGCGTGAAGCACAGCAGTTCTCCCTGAGACACCGAGCTAGGCCGTTAACCCTGACTGAATGCAAGGAGATCTTTCCCAGCTTGCTTGAGGAGGAATTATTAGTATCGATTCAAGAGGCACAAATATCCACAGACACAAGAAGCATAGAGATTTCCCAAGCACCGCACGTAGAAAACCTGCGCCAACTGACTTCGCCGGAATTTTCTTCCTACATCAAAGAGCAGGTCTCCTTGACTCAGTGGGATGAACTGAATGTGGTTCTCAAGGAGATGGGCATCATCAACGGCACATTCCGTTTGTCAGAATCCAATTGGGAACCCCTACAGTGCATGGCACAAACACGACGGAAATTGTGGTTTATGGGGATAGTGGGTTCAAAATGGGTGAGCCAGGAACATGTTCACGCGGAATTCCAGCAATTCTCAAGACGCATCCAGGCAAAGAACGGGGAGATTCGTTTTTTACTTATGAATCCAAGAGGAACGGCAATTTCCCGCTTAAAGACTCTACGCGGAGGTGCATTGAGTGTCGAGTCTCTTGAGCGTTTCAAGAGCCTGATGGAAGAATTTAATTGTTTGCAGGTAAAGCTTTGCGACCAAATGCCCACTTTCCGTCTCGTCTTCATAGATGACAGGATGGTAGCTGTTTCCCGTTATAAGCTGGACAAAGCAGGGTACTATCAAAGCAGGTTCGGGTGGGAGGCACCTCATCTGGTTATCGATTCAAGTGCACCGTGGTCTCTTTACGATGCTTTTGAGTCATTTTATGACCAAGTCTGGAATACTTCGATAGATTTATAGACTGATTAAACCCAGCTTGCTACGTACTCCTCAGGTCAGGTCTCAGATTGGCTGAACTCAGTTTACAGCCCTAGTTCCTGAGCTACTACCTCTCGATTAAAGTCGGCATCGCCAAATACGAGCTCGGCGGCTTTAGCCCGCTTGGAATATAACGGCATATCGTGGTCTTCCATCAGACTTACGCCTCCCATGGTCTGATGACCTAATTTGGTGACCCGCTTGTAGGCATCGCTCACCCAGGCTTTAGCCATAAATGCCTCCTTACCAAAAGGCAGTCTCTCGCTGATTTTCCAGGCTGCCTTGTAGCTGATAAACCGCGAGGTGTCGATGTCGGTAAGCATGTTGGCGCAGTGATGCTGGACCGCCTGAAACACTCCCACGGGCACTCCGAACTGCTTCCGGTCTTTAACGTAATCAACGGTCATTTCCAGGACTTGCTGAGCCCCGCCTACCATTTCAACACACTTGGCTACCGCCGCTTTGCCCAGCACCCTTCTCAATGTAATATTCCCGTGCCCTTCTTTGCCAATAATGTTTCCGGTAGGTACCTCGACCCTGTTAAACACCACCTCGAACTGTTTATCACCATCAATGGTTTTGAGCAAATTGTATTTAATACCTGGACTCTTGCCATCTACTAAAAACAAGCTGACCCCATTTACAGTTTTGGTGACACAAATAATATGGTCAGCCACATGGGCATACGGAACAAAAAGCTTGGTGCCCCTTATAATATAGTTGCTCCCATTGGCCACTGCCCTTACACCAACCTTATCCGGACAGTAGCCTCCATCGGCCTCGGTCCGGGCCAGGGTAACAATCAGTTTCCCCTGAGCGATTTTAGGGAGCAGCTCTTTCTTCTGCACTTCGCTGCCTGATTCCATGATAATCATGCCTGCCACGACCACGGTAGTAAAGAAAGGGCCGGGCAAGCAGGCACGCCCCATTTCTTCCAATATAACGGCTAAATCAAGGAAACTACAGCCACTGCCACCATAATTCTCCGGGATTATTAACCCTATCCAGCCAAGCTCGGCCATCTTACGCCACAGCTCAGGCGTATATCCCATTGCGTCGCCCACCATTTTCTTAACCAAACTTTTAGGACATTCAGCGGTCAGAAAATCGCGAGCCGTCTTTTTCAGCATCTCTTGTTGTTCATTGAGACCATAGTCCATGGCAATTCCCCCTTCTTAGATTGTAGTTTGGAAGAAGCTGAAACTCACGTTAACCCAGCATAGGCAGACCCAGCCCTCTGAGGGCAATAATGTTTCTCATGATTTCCGAAGTACCGGCATAAACAGTTTCAATGAATCCCCAGCGATAGTGAAGTTCTGCTTCACCATCGAGCGGAGCCCACTTCGAGCCCGTTTGGAGCTGTCCGCGGGGCCCCACTATCTGAGTGGCAACATCAGCCAGGCGATGAGCCGTTTCGGTGGCGAACATCTTCTGCATGGAGGATTGATAGTTGGGCACTTCGCCTTTGTCCAACATGTAAGCCAGCTGGTAGTAAAGCAGGCTGGCTAACTCAAGCTCGATGGCCATCTCCGCCAGTTTTTGCCTTATAACGGGGTCTTCGCTCAAAGGCCAACCGTCACGCTTCGTTTCTTTTACATACTTCACCAGTTCATCTAATAAACGTTGAAATCCTCCGACCGGGAACATCCTCTCAAAGTCCAGCGCCGTCATTATGTAATAGAAGCCACGATTTCTCTCCCCCACCAGGTTCTTTTTGGGAACTTTCACATTGTCGTAGAAGACCTCGTTGGTTTTCCATCCGGCTATAGTCGTCATGTTGCGAATGGTGATACCGGGGCTCTTCAGGTCCACAACCATCAATGAAATCCCACGATGGCGTTTGGGATTGCTAGGGTCGGTTCGCGCTCCTAACCAGTGATATTCAACGAAATGGGCATGGGTGTTGAACATCTTCTGACCGTTCAGCAGAAAGTAGTCTCCCTTATCCTCGACCTGAACTTCACCCTTTTCTATCGCTGGCACCTCCGATTTATCATCGGCCCGCAATTCTATTGCCGCCAGGTCCGAACCCGCCTGCGGCTCGGTATAACCCAGGGCCATATCTATTTCACCTCTGGCCAGACGAGGCAAATATTCCTTCTTCAGTTCATCGTCTCCAAATCTCAAAATAGTGGGGCCGGCCATGGTGGCACCGACCAGCGATACCGGTGCTCCGGCATATGTCATCTCATGGCGAATGATAAACCCCACCATCTCCGAGCTGTTCATACCACCGTATTCCTTTGGCCAGGTAGGGCAAAGCCACCTTCTGGTTCCCATCTTTTGAATTAGTCTGCGTCCGAATACCGGACCAGCTCCGCCGCAGTACTGCGCCACCTCGGCAATAAGTTCAGGGGTCACTTCCTTCTTCAGAAAATCGCGAACCTCTTGTCTTAGCTTTTCCTCCCCCGGGGTAAATCCAAAATTCATATCATGCCTCCTGCTAAACGCCTTCCTTGAAAGCAAAAACTTGTCCCAGAGTATCCTTCCACTCCGCTGGGATTTTTTCTGGAACTGCTTGGAATATTTCCAACAGGATATCATCTGGAGCCATAGCCATAATATATTTCATAAAGCCATAGTCTTTGACCTGTTTTTGGAACTTGAATCCTTGGCTCTTCATATGTTCTATCAGAGCATCTAAGTCATCGGTCTGAATGCCCAGATGATGATAGGACCCGCCTTTGCCCTCCCGTGGCGGCTGGTCATATATATTTATTACGCCGGTACCAATAGCAATCATCACATTTCTGGCTTCTGCTACTGACGTATCGAACAACATCCGAGCGCCAAACATGTCCTGCCAAAACTTAAGGGTGGCTTCTACATTAGAAGCAAAAATATGAGTATGTTGCAGTCTTATCCGCATAAGTCTCCTTCCTGGTGTGTCACCACTTAATCCAAAAACATGATACGAAACAGCGATGTTCGGTTTGACAATTACGATTTAGCTCTGAAAAACCGGCTTGCGTTTGTCTATGAAAGCCTTCAATCCCTCTTTCCCGTCTGGGTGCTCCGCACAGCTGCAAAGTCCCAATCGCTCTCGCTCAATATGTGCCTCGAAGGCATTATTAAATGAATCTGTGAGTAGCTGTTTCGACCATCCAAAGGAATTGAGTGAGCCCTTGCTTAATCCATGAGCCATATTCATTGCTTCTTCTAATACATGCCCATCATCTACTACTTTAGTTACTAGCCCCCAAGCCAGTGCTTTCTCAGAGGAAATCGGAGCGTCAAACCCAACGATTTCCAAAGCACGGGCGAGGCCTACAATCCTCGGAAGCATGAAGGTGCCTCCGCCATTGACGCAAAGCCCGTTTGAGGTATAGGCTTGCCTCAGAGTAGCAGACCGAGCCATAACGCGGAAATCGCAAGCTAGCGCCAGCGAGAAACCGCCACCGGCTGCAATCCCGTTGATGGCTGCTATAACTGGTTTAGGCATTCGGCGAATCTCCACTATTGCCTGATGAAAGCTCGCCGCCTCTTTGTGAAAGGCTGCAGCAGGACCGAGTGGAAACTCAGATACCCATTTCAAATCACCACCGGCACAAAAGCCTTTGCCCTCGCCCGAGATCACTATGCCTCGTACAGTGTTATCTACGGCAAGGGCAACAAGGTGGTGTGCCAGATGCTCGATCATATTATGATCGAAAGCGTTGAATACCGCCGGGCGGTTCAGGATTAGTTTAGCTACCTCCTTATCCTGTGTAAGTGTTACGGTTTCAGACATATTCTTCACCTCATTTTTTTACGCTCTTATCTTTCTATCACCAATTAATTTTGAAAAAGATATCGCAGGTGCCACCACAGTTATTTGTGTTTTTCTCATTAATAACCTCACCGTTGAGGCCTAAGCCTTTGAGCCAGGACTCGAATCTCAGCTTGCCGGCACATTGATGAATCTCTGTGGTCCCGGCTTTACTAACCATCTGATGAACATAGCATTCCAGGACACGCCCGAGGAGTGTGTTGTCGTCGATAACCTTAATCTCATACTTGTGCTCTGGTGGGAAATACAGGGGGGCGGCGAGTTCTATCAACGCTTTCAAGTCCCCAATATTCTTTATCTCCCCGAAACCGGTTTCCGCAATCAATTGTTTCATCTCTGTTTTTCCGATGGATTCGACTACATCGAGATTCAGTTTGGTGGCGGTATCAAAACCAAATTGCACTATTGATTTCAGGAACCACCGGCCATCGTGCAGCAGCCATATGTTCCGCAGCAGTTTCTCCTTTTGCCTGGGCGTAAGCTTAATTTCTTTTGGACTCATATCTAGCAACCACCTTACATGTAATCGGCTGAGGACTTCTTGATCCTGATTCAACTATTTGTCGAAGGTAAAAGTGAATTCTCTGAAACATTTGCCATCGGTGTGCATCATACAACCGACCACCTGGGGAGAAACGCTGTATTTGACCCCCAGACCGTCGAACCAGCCGTAGATCCTGTCAAAAATGCCGCACTGGTATTTATCGATGGCACCTATTTGCTTTATTCCTTCATAAGCAAAGCAACTCTCAAAACCACCGCGGAGAACGTTCTTTGCAGGATAACTATAGGAAAATTTCATAAAATTCCCTCTGGCTATGCTCCAGGCAGCGTCACTCAGCAATTTAAAATCTTCGAATGTTTCCACCTTATCCATACCTACGGCTTTTTGAATTCTCTTAATCTCTATCATTCCCATGGCTCTGACAGCAGCCTTGTTTATTTTGTTTGTCTTCTCAATGCCACATTCCTGAAAGCAGTGATAGAACCACATGGCGTCATGGGTCATCCAGTTCTTAATTAAGATTTCCTTCAATTCATTTTTCTTAAGTGGTTTCAAATTCACCATCCTCCCTTTCCAGGAACCTTAAAATGCCTATTCTTTCTTGCGGTCTTCTATACGTGCTTCCATGACGATATGCCCCCAGCCGCCACAGTTGACTCCAACATCACCACAGCCTACCCGCTTGAACCGCATTTCGTTGGGGTCGACACCGGCATATAAGAGCTCGCCGGTGGCAAAGATTATCCCAGGCATTGCATCCAGGGCTCCGAAACAGATTCTTTTAGGACACAGCTTCGTTATTAGATTTCCAGAACCATCGAAGTAAAACTTGTCACCGACCTTGTGCTGAGAATTACACCCGTGCGAATCTACAACTTCGAAGACAATTGTCTTATTCATCAAGGCAGGTGCTTTGGAAATAACATCTGCATTTCTGGGGTCTTCCCTGAACTTCTTCATTTCCTCATCACTGTAGCCCAGGTGCTGCTGGTAAAACTTCCAGACATCTTCGCTGATTTTCATTTTAGGGCCTCCTTTATAACGATTTGTTATGGCGATAATAACAAGACGCAGTCGACTTTGTCAATAGGAAATATAACAAAATGTTTTAGCGGTAAAATTTTTTAAGTATTACCGTTGATTATGGACAATATGGCCTAGGTTGGTACAGTACAGCTAAAGCTCGGCGGCAATGGTATAGTGCTGAATCTCGCTGGTGCCTTCGACGATGGTAAGTGCCTTAGCATCCCTGAGATATTTCTCGACCATGGCGTCGCGGCTGTAGCCATAGGCGCCGAGAAAGCCTACCGCCCGTGAGCATACCCATTCAGCCGTCTCTGAGGCAAACAATTTTGCCATCGAAACCTCCTTGTTGAACTCACCGCCGCTGTCAATAAGGGAGCATGCCCGCCATGTCAGCAGACGGGCAGCATCTATGGCCGTGGCCATGTCGGCCAGGGCAAAGGAGACTGCCTGATTCTTAAAAATGGGACGCCCGAATTGCACCCGCTGCTTGGTGTAGTACAGCGCCGTCTCATAAGCGGCCCGGGCTATGCCTACGGCCACGGTAGCCACACAGGAACGAGTCACGTCGAAGGTCTGCACGGTTATTAAAAATCCGGCACCCGGGCAGCCCACCAGGTTGTCCCGCGGTATTTTTACATCATCAAGTATAACTTCTCCTATCCGGGAAGCCCGCAAACCCATGGTGTCCACGACCTTGCCAAAGGAAAGGCCGGGTGCATCACCGGGTACAATGAAACATTCGATGCCGGCGAGTCTTTTCGCCGGGTCGGTGGTGGCCACAATGATATAGAAGGCAGCCAGCCCGGCGTTGGTGATGTATGATTTGGTTCCCGATAGCACGTAGCCATCCGCATCCTGTCGGGCTATAGTAGAGATACTACCCACATCCGAGCCGGCTCCAACCTCGGTGACGGCCATGCAGCCCAGCTTACCTTTAGGGTCGGCCAGTATGGGCAGGTATTTTTTCTTCTGCTCCTCGGTACCTCCTGAGTTCAGACAGCACGCTACGGCCTGCGTGCCACCAAGCACGATGGTCGTGCCGGCACAGGCTGCAGCCAGTTCTTCCATCACCACAGCCATAGTGAGCTTTTTACCTCCACGTCCACCATACGCTTGTGGGACAAGCATAGCGGTAATGCCGGCTTTGGCGAACCTCTCTACTATCTTCCAATCGAAACTAAGGTCTTGACAGCGGTCCAGCTCCTGGGCATATGGTTTCATCTCGCTATCAGCAAACTCACGAGCCATACGCTGCAGTGCCAGTTGTTCCTCGGTAAGCGTGAATTCAATCATCTTTGGCTCCTCCTCCAGTTGATGTAATCTAGCACCAGTTTCCGCTCCTCGGCAGAAAGCGCGGCAGCAGCCAGCAGAATGTCCCTGAGCTGCGGCTCAGCAAGTAAGTGACTGAAATCATCTTTCCCGCTGCTGGTTGGCGACTCCATGAAGTAGCTAAGTGGTTTGCCCAGTATGTTTGCAATTTGCTCCAGGTTGGAGAGATAAAGGCGCCTCTTACCCAGTTCGTAGTTAGACAACGCCTCCTGCGTACAACCCAGCTTGGCCGCCATTTCCTCCTGGGTCAGGCCAAGCTCCTCTCTAACCTGCTGAATTCTCGCGCCTATGCTGCGGTAAACCATTTTTTAAATTCTATCACAATTCGTAATATTTGACTAAAAAAATCAATAATATAAAAACAAATTGTTATATTTCCTATTGACAATGACACCACGCATTGTTATAATCCTGATAACATGATGTTATAACATTTAGCAAACAAAACAAAAGTGGCCGGGGGTAAATCTTCGGATAAAGGAGGTGAACACATGGAAATGTCAATAGATGAGATTTTGAACAACGTATTCGAAAGCGCCAAGAGGTATGAGACTGAGAACGGCAATTGCGCTCAATGTGTTATTGCCGCTAAAACCACATAATAAAAATTTTAGTTTATATTAATCAGGAGGTATCACTATGGGAATTACTACGTTCTATTTACCGATACGGTTTATTATCGGCGAAGGCACTCTGGCGAAGCTGGGTGTGGAGGCATCCAGGCTGGGCAACCTGGCACTTTTAGTAACAGGCTCCAAAAGCATGAAAAGCACCGGTGTGGTGGATAAGGTCATCAAGGACCTGGAAGAGCATGGGGTAAAAGCCATAGTCTTTGACAAAGTCGAACCGAATCCGAGGGCATCCACAATTGACAGCGGTGCCAGGCTTGCTAGAGAAAACAAGGTACAGCTTGTGATCGGCCTTGGTGGCGGCAGCTCTATGGATTCCGCCAAACTAATTGCCCTTGCCAGCGGCTGCGGGATAGACTCGATATTTGATTGCTATCGGGGCAAGACACCAGCGAAGGGCCAGGCACTGCCGATAATACTGGTGCCGACCGTAGCGGCTACAGGCTCGGAGGCCAATAACGGGGCGGTGTTCACCGACTGGGATACGCACGAAAAGGTGGTGTATTTCAGCGGCGCCATATACCCAACCGTCTCCATTGTCGACCCGGCTCTAACTGTGACACTGCCGGCCAGAACCACGGCACAGGGAGGCGTGGATATGTTCTGCCACCTGTGTGAGCCATATATCACCGCTGAAGAACATACTCCAATAAACGACGCTTTGCGTGAATCCTGCATGCGCACGGTAGTCGAGTCGCTACCCCGTGTGCTTAAAACGCCGGATGACATCGGACTGCGCTCGCGCATTTCCTGGGCCTGCACCCTGGCCACTTCACAGTTTGTCCTGCTGGGCGGCATCGGCCCTGGTGTTTTCCCGGTACATGGCATGGAGCACTGTTTGAGTGGGGTATATGATATCGCCCACGGCGACGGCCTGGCGGCACTGCTCATTGAATGGATGAAATTCACTCAGCCGGTACGCAAAGAACGCTTTGAACGATTGGGTAAAAACGTCTTCGGCGCATCCGACGGTATTGATGCCACTGCAAAGTGGCTGGAAAAAATCGGGATGAACCTCAGCCTAAAGAGCCTTGGTGTAAAGGAAACAGATTTCGAAATGCTGGCGGATAATTCACTTAAGACCGCTCCCTGGGTTCAGCTAAATCCCATACCTCTGGATAAATCTTTGATAGCGGCAATGTATGAAAAATCGTTTTAATTTGAAATGTTATGCGTTTAGAAGGCAACCATAATAAGAAATAATAAATTTATGCCAATTATACGATAAACAGAGGAGGCGACAAATGAAAATCAGCGAAGACGTATGGAACTACCTGCAAGCACATCTAGGTTACACCGATGAGGAAATGAAAAAGTTCAGAGAAAATCCGAGAAACGTAGATGTTATTTCCAAAGCACCGGCACTAATGAACAAGACGATTATCTTTGAAGTTGTAGATTCCCATGGGTGCAATAGTCAGCATAAGGTCGGCGACGGGTTCTACTTCGATGGGGAAGGTAATCTCGTGACCAAACTATGTCCCAAAAGAATCTGTAGCAGCGCCTTAGCTTCAGCGGTACGGTTTATTCCTGCAGCAAGTGAGCTCTTATATGCCGGTGTCGACCCCAATGAGATGAGATTCAAGCGGATAGGTTGTGCGGACGTTGGAGTCAACTGTGGCGGCTGGGGACATATCGTCATGGAATTGCGAGTGGAAGAGCGTAAGAAAGAATAGGGGAGGATAAGCAAATAAAAATCTGCCGTTTATAGTGAATCGATTATTAGTTTAAATTAAGGAGGTGAAAACTAATGGCAAACGCGTTTGAGATCCTGTTTTGGCTCTATATAGTCAATGCAGTGCTGCTGATAACCCACGAGATAGACTCGGCGTACTGGAAAGAGTGGAAACTGTTCAAGCTTCCTGGAGGCAGCGCAGGATTCATGTTGCTTCATTTGCCGCTCGTCTTTCTCATCCTGTGGGGATTGGTACTGGTATTTCAGCACTCATTCGCCGGCCTGGTATTCTCGCTACTTCTAAGCCTCTGCGGAATTTTTGCCTTCACAATTCACACCATATTCATAAGAAAGGGTAAGAACGAGTTCAATGTGCCGGTCTCCCTGTTCCTGCTAATAGCGACCCTAGTCGTCTCACTCGTTCAAGCTGCCTGCACAATCTACCTTTTTGTAATTTAGTCAATAAAAAACGTATCTTGGAGATCATATTAGGAGGAAGAACATGATAGATTTAAAACACATCGATGAGGCACTGACTTCTTATGTACGCCCCCAAACTTTCCCGGTGGCAATCAGGATGTGTCAATCTGCGGAAGAGCTTCCGGAGAAGGTGCGATTCCCTGTAAAAGACATGGGCGTAAATATCTCACTATGTCACGGAATCACCATGGCTCGACGCCACGGATGGACTATAGCTATTGATAAGTATTTGAGTTGTTATGGTGCGGGCATAAGCATGGGGTTCTTGCCCCTACTGCCAGATATTGTCGATGGGAGCTATCAAGCGTCTCTCGGTTTATGGGGAATGAGTAAAGAACAGGCGGCGACGGCTATCCAGAATATGCCCAAATTTGAATACGGCAAATATGCGTATGCTCTCATGGCGCCGCTACAGCGGGCTACTTTTGAGCCACATCTCATCCTTATTTATGGAAATCCAGCTCAAATATGGGTCTTAGTTTCAGGTTACCTCTTAGGCACCGGTAAGACAAAGCTGGATGCTAATTTATCACTAGGAGGTGGCTGCACCACATATATCACCCGAGCCATGCAAACTGATGAGCCTCAGTTCGCTCTGGTGGACATGGGTGAACGACTGATTCCACATCCACAAGACCATGAGTGCGCTTTTTCTGTACCTGTTAGCAAAATAGAGACAGTGCTTAAAGGCATGGAACTAGGCCGTAACACCGGTGCCTTCAAGTATCCAATTCCTTCATTTATAAAATACAACTCACAGCACCCGCCCGGTTACGACAAGATGAGGGAACATCTATTAGGAGAGGACCAGTAGACTTTAAAAGCTGCTGACCCGGTGGCCAAAATCTGGCACAAATTAGAAAAAGGGTGAAGGCAGTAGGAGAAATATGAAAGGAGGATATAAAAGTTACAAAGTAACAAAGAAACAGCCAAACTCTAAGATGTGTCTGGCATGTGGGTTGGAAAACAGTTTTGGTTTAAAAGCATTATTCTACGAATTAGAAAATAATGAGGTAGTCGCAATTTTCCAACCGATTGAAGAATATCAAAGCTATCCAGGCATGTTACATGGTGGAATTGCTGCCGCAATCTTAGACGAAACAATAGGGCGTGCTTTGTTATTAAAGGACGAAGAAGCTTGGAGTTATACCATAGAACTCAATATTCATTACTTAAAACCTATTCCTATTGTTGTTGACGATGAGCTAAAAGTAACTGGCAGAATTACTAAAGAAGAAAAAAATACTTACGAAGGAACCGGAGAAATTATCTTAAAAGACGGCGTAATTGCAGCTAAAGCACATGGAAAATACATGAAATTGCCACTAAACAAAATTCCTAATTTCGACCTCAGCACAGTGGGATGGGAAGTAATACCTTCGGAAACTGACCCAACAGAGATCGAATACTGAATTTGTCATTAAATGGAGAGATATGAGTCGGCAAGAAATTAAGCTCACGCCTAAGCGAAAGCAAAAGCTCCTGCGCAATATATGGCTGGCACACGACGGCAGGTGGCTCTTGAAATCGGCAGAAACATTCGGCTTCGATGTCGCCACAAAACTAAACTTTGCGGTGCAGGAATCCATAGGGAAAACAGAAACGAAACAACTGCTTACCGAGATCGGTTACGGAGAGATCAAGACTATTGAGGACGTAAAAGCATTGATGGACCTAACCTGTCTCCTCTATACCCCGGATGGCCATAAGACTGAAGTGAAAGTCCTGGATAATAGCACCGTTATACTCTGCACCTGGAATTGCTACGTCCACAAGATGGTGAGCAAAGCAGGCAACCTCTACACTCATCGATGTTCATCCAGGATTAGATGCGATTCCTGGCTCAAAGGTATGGCTCTTGACGGGGAGGTTACACGTAACAAAGACATCAATGATTGCCAGGGGGCTTGTGAAATCATTTTCAAGATTAAATGGTGACAGAATAGAAGAGGTACGAAAAAAGATGAAACGAGTGTATGCAGGCACAAACCATTGGTGCACAGGGACACCACATCGTAGCAAGGAGCAAGAACTATGAAACGAGTCTTTTTGTATGCTCTGATTACCTTGACTCAAATCTTTAGTGTCATACCCTTACTTTATTTGTTCTACTTTCTTTATTTCCAAAAAGAGGGCGAGGGGGGAGTCGCTGACATCGTGTTCAACGCAGCATTATTTGTCGCGTTCGGCATGATTCACAGTCTTTTAGCACACGATTTCTCAAGAAAGTTTATGGCAAGGTTAGTTGGTAGCGATTATGTCAGGACTGTCTATGTCATTATAGCCGGCATAACCCTGTCTCTCATGCTGTACTTCTGGCGGCCGATTTCGGGGACGCTGTGGCACACGGACGGCATACTGTACTGGGTATTATCATTCTTATATCTAGGTTGCGTTGTTGCAATGTTCAGTACAACTTTTTTCACTGACAGCGCGCATTATCTCGGCATCCGTACGCTTTCGAGGATTATAAGAAACCGGCCTCAAAAACCTGATGTTTTTTCTACAAGGGGGCCATATGCCTATTGCCGACACCCCATGTATCTATTTCAAATAATCGCCTTTTGGTTGGGGCCGGTAATGACCTATGGTCGTTTGGAGTTCGCTTGCCTGGCCAGCATTTACATACTTATAGGGACACGTCATGAGGAACGTAACCTGCGCCAAGAACTGGGACCGGTCTACGACATTTATCGTGCCAATGTGCCAAAGTGGATCCCACGTCTCAGACCCTGGCACTATGAGGGGTTATAATCTTATGTCAAATGCAGAATAACAGAACAGAGGAGGTGCATAATGAAAATCAGCCATCATTGGGAAACGATACGGAAAATCTTCGAGGAAGCCTACAAGAGTTGCTCGCACTTCGCCATAGCCTCTGTCGATAAGGATGGCTCACCTCACGTCACACCTATCGCTGCACTTTTTCTGCGCCCGGATCACACCGGTTTCTATTTTGAGGAGCATCCCTTAAAGCTGCCGGAGAACCTCAAGCGAAATCCCAGAGTCTGCGTACTTGCCGTAAACGCCGATAAGCTATTCTGGGCAAAATCTCTTATGGAGGGCAAGTTCTCGGCACCACCGGCTGTCAGGCTGATAGGCACGGCGGGAGAACTAAGGGAAGCCACCAGCGAAGAGAAAGATGCCTGGCAGAGGCGGATCGCCCTAGCTAAAGTAACGAGGGGTTACCATCTTCTTAAGTGGGGCGGATTTGGGCATGTCCGGGATATACGATTTGAGTCTTTCGAGCCTGTCAATTTAGGAGAAATGACCAAGGGTCTCTGGTAGATCATCGCGTCAGGCATGCCTGGGAATATATTGAAAAAGGAGGTGATGAATGAAAGATACTCAACCAAAAATCGGCTGGCTCTGCGCTTGTGTCCCCGAGGAGATAATCTTAGCCGCCGGCCTGCTACCGATGCGGCTCAGCGGTGACGGAGAAGCAGCCGCGGTGGCCGATGCCTACATCTATTCCAATTTATGCCCTTATGTCAAAAGCATACTTGCCCTCGGGCTTAAGGGTAAAGCAGCGCACCTGGATGGGCTGGTCTTCGCCAGGTCGTGTGACGGCATGCGCCGCATGTGCGATGTGTGGAGGTCTTATGTGGATACGCGCTTTGTCTATATGCTGGAGGTACCCAAGAACAGTGATGAGGCATCCGTAGAATATCTTGCCGGCCAGTTACGCAAGTTCGCCCGTGCCCTGGAGCAGGAATTCGGAACAAGGATAACACCGGCTTCACTCCAAAAGGCCATAAAAGCCTCCAATCAGGCCCGCCGTCAGATGAAGCTTATCTATCGGATTCAGCGCCAGCTACCGCTGCCACTACCCGGAAGCGAAGTTTTCCAGCTTGGACTGGAGGGAATGCAAGCAGACAAGAAGACCTTTATGGCAAAGTTAAAGAGGTATTATAGTGATGCCAAAAGCTTAACTGGGCCACGTGGGAAGAAAGGTAAAGCCCGCATACTTATCACCGGCAATGTGGTTGACAGTCCTGACCTGTTTCAAATCATCGAAGCTGCCGGCGCCGATGTGGTTGCTGCCGATGTGTGTACCGCACTACGATATTTCGAGCAGCCGGTAGATGAAGACAGTGACGACCTCTATCTGGCACTCGCCCATAGGTATCTCGGCAAACCACGTTGTCCTCGCATGACCGGCCTGAATGAGCGCCTTGCCGAGGTTAAAAAACTGGTTAAAACCTACGCCGTTGACGGTGTGGTCTACACCTCGGTCAAGTTCTGCGACCAGCATCTGGCTGATGCTCCTTACTTCATGGAAAAACTGAAAGCCGAGGGCGTAGCAGTGCTGTTTTTGGAAAACGACTATACCTGGGGTAACACCGGTCAGCTCAGGACCAGGGTAGAGGCCTTTATCGAAATGCTGGACAACAGAAGGAGATAGACAATGCTCAAAAGTTTCTACGAAGGCATGAAGAAATCCGCAGAGGAGGAGTTTGAAAAAAGGCCACGCGCCTGGTCGATGTATTCTACTCAGCTGGCATCAACCGTGCTCAGGGCATTCGATGAGGATGCCAAGGTGGTGTGGACCAGTTGGGATACATTCCCGATGGAGCTTCTGGCGGCCTTCGATGTGGCTACTTTCGATTTAGTGTATGGCCCCAATCTCCTAGCTGCCCTTGACCCCAAGGGCTGCGCTGATATCATGGCCAGGGCTGAGGCCAGGGGCTACTCCCTCGACCTCTGCTCTATCTATCGTCTTGCCCTGGGCTGCTGCTTCCAGGGCTATTTGCCCAAGGCGGATCTCCTGCTCAGCACCTCTGACTACTGCGATGGAAAGACCAAGACTAACCAGATACTTGCCCAGCACTACGGCAAAGAGGCACTGATGCTCGATATACCCAATGAGATTAGCCAGGAGTCGGTGGCTTATGTCTCAGGGCAACTTCAAGTTATTGCCCGCAAGCTTGAAGAAGTGAGCGGCCATAGATTAGAGATTGACCGGCTGCGGGAGTGCATCAAGGCATACAACCGCGCCCGAGCCGCCTATGGCCGGCTTGCCGAGTTGGGGAAGGCAAAGCCATTTCCCTGGGATGGCTTCCGTGCATACCAACTTTCCCAGTTTGGTGGCAACATGTTCTCGGGAACGCCGTTTCACGAGCAGCTTTACCAAAAGATAATTGAGGAATGTGAGCAGAGAATGGCAGAGGGTAAGGTGCTGCCGGAGGAGTTTCGCGTGCTGTGGCTAGCCTGGACTCCTATCCAGCCAACTAACATCAACGAGATACTTCGAGCTAATAAGGTGAGCATAGTAATGTCGGAGTTAGCCCGGGTGTACTGGGATGAGATTGACGAGAAGCACCCCTTTGAGGGCATGGCACTGCGCTGTTTGAAGAACCCCTATGTTGGTTCTATTGAGCAGAGGCTGGCCGGCGTGCTCCAGCTAGCCGAAGAGTACGATATCGATGGAGCGGTTCACTTCTCTCACCTGGCCTGCCGCCATGCCAATGCCTCATTTCATCTGCTCGAGGACGCCCTGGCAAAAAGAGACATCCCCTTACTTGTCCTCGATTGTGACATAAGTGACATGCGGGCGTACTCAGCAGAAAGGACGCGCCTGTTGCTGGAGAGTTTCATTGAACTGATGGCAGCCGGCAGGCAAGTAAATACTTATGCCATATAAAAGGCATCGACTGCTCTCGATGCGATGATTAATCGTATGAATTTATCATTAAAAATGATAACGGATGGGAAGTTCAATATATGAAAATTTTGGGAATTGCCTGCAGTCCACACAAGGAGGTAAATATGATTAAGAGTTTTTGGGAAGAGGCAAAGAAGTCGGCAGATGCAGAATTTCAGAGGAGACCCCGCGCCTGGTTGATGTATATGAGTCAGCTGGCATCAACCATGCTCAGGCCCTTCGATGAAGATGCCAAGGTGGTATGGACCACCACCCCTACATTTCCTATGGAGCTTCTGGCAGCCTTCGATGTGGCTGTCTTTGACTATGTGTTTGCCTGCAATATCCCCTCCAGTACTGACCCCAAGGGCTGTGCTGATACCATGGCCAGGGCTGAGGCAATGGGCTACTCCATAGACATCTGCTCCGCTAACCGCCTTTCCCTGGGCTGCTGCTTCCAAGGCTATTTGCCCAGGGCAGACCTCCTGGTCGCCACCTCGCACTTCTGCGATGTAATCCCTAAAACCAATCAGATTTTTGCACAATACTACGGTAAAGAGGCGGTGACGCTCGATATCCCCAATGAGATAAGCCAGGAATCGGTGGCCTATGTCTCCGGGCAGCTTCAGGCCATTGCCCGCAAGCTTGAAGAAGTGAGCGGCCAGAGATTAGACATCGACCGGCTGCGGGAGTGTATCAGAGCTTCCAACCGTGCCCGTGCTGCCTACGGCCGGCTTGCCGATTTGGGGAAGGCAAAGCCATTTCCCTGGAGCGGCTCCCGTCTATTCCAACTCTCCCTTCTGGGAAACGCGTTCTCGGGGACGCCATTTCAAGAGCAGCTTTACCAAAACATAATCGACGAATGCCAGCAGAGGATGGCAGAAGGTAAGGTGCTACCAGAGGAGTTTCGCGTGCTGTGGCTGGCCTGGGTTCCCATCCAGCCGACCAACATAGACGAGATATTTCGAGCCAACAAGGTGAGTATGGTAACGACGGAATTAGCCCGGGTGTACTGGGATGAAATCGACGAGAAGCACCCCTTTGATGGATTGGCGTTACGCTGTCTGCAGAGCCCATATGTCGGCTCTATTGAACAGAGGCTGACCGGCGTGCTCCAGTTAGCCGAAGAGTACGAAATCGATGGGGCGATTCACTTTTCCCACCTTGGCTGCCGCCATGCCAATGCCCCATTTCATCTGATCGAGGATGCCCTGGCAAAAAAAGGCATCCCTCTCCTTGTCCTGGATGGTGACACAGTCGACATGCGGGCATACTCAGCAGAAAGAACGCGCCTGTTGTTGGAGAGTTTTATCGAACTGATGGCGGCAAGCAGGCAAGCAAGTAATTATGCTATCTAAAAGGCATCGAATGCTTTCGATTCGCTGATTAATCTAAGGATTTATTATTAAAATAAACGTAAGGATAGGAGGTTTAAAATAATGAAAATTTTAGGAATTGTCTGTAGCCCACGCAAGGAAGGGAATACGGAGATACTGGTCAGGGAAGCCCTCCAGGCAGCTGGTGAAGCCGGGAGTGAAACCGAGCTCATCTTGATAGCCGGCAAGAAAATTGCTCCCTGCGATGGCTGCAATGCCTGCTTTAAGGAGGGAGTCTGCAAAATCAAGGACGATATGCAGATGATATCCGAGCAGCTTGAAAAGGCTGATGGCATCATTTTCGGCACCCCTGTCTACTTTTACAACGTGACCGCGCAAGCCAAAGCCATAATGGACAGGACCTACCCCATGGCATTCGCCCGGAAGCTAAAAAATAAGGTAGCTGCAGCCATTGTGGTTGCCGGTAATATGGGTATAGGGCAGGCGCTTGGCTCGATGTACACCTTTTTCGACCAGCATAAGATGATAATAGCCGGTTCGGGCGCAGGCTATGGAACTGAGAAGGGCGCTGTGAAAAAAGAAGGAGCCGGCGCCACCTTCGGCGGTTCAGCCCTGCAAGAGGCACGTGATATAGGCAAGAGAATGGTCCGCCTGGCAGCCCAGCTGGAAAAAGGTAAAGGATAGGCCACACTCGGAGAATTCAGCGAATACTGAAAGAACGGCAGCCTTTTCTGAAGGCCTGTTCCCAAATAGAAAATACTGCGTGATTTTGCAGGTATTTGGATTTGCCATTATTCTGCATCGATGCGAAAGGAGGAGACGAAATGAAAGTTGCTGTCGGCGTCGATATCGGTTCTCTGACTGCCAAGACTGTAGTCATGAACTCGGATGGTCACATTGCTTCCTACCGGGTAATCCAGGGCAAGATTGTCGATGAGGCCGCGGCGGCTGCATCTCTACAACAAGCCCTGGAAGCCGCGCATCTCACTGAGGCGGAAATAGGCTTTCTGGTCACCACCGGATACGGTAGAAAAATGGTAAGTTTCGGCGATAAAAGTATTACCGAGATTAGCTGCCATGCTCGAGGCGCACAGTTTCTGCATCCTGGCATAAGAACGGTCATCGATATCGGGGGGCAGGACAGCAAAGCAATCTCGCTGAATGGTGAAGGCAGCGTCGTCAACTTCGCCATGAATGACAAGTGTGCCGCCGGAACCGGGCGGTTCCTGGAGGTAATGGCCAATGCCCTGCAGGTACCGCTTGATGAGATGGGGGCACTTTCGCTTAAGGCTAAGAACTCCGCTTCGATAAGCAGCATCTGTACCGTCTTTGCTGAATCCGAGGTAATTTCGTTAACAGCTCAGGGACGCGCCAAGTTGGATATTATCGCCGGTATTCACGAGGCCATCGGCAGACGTATACACAGCCTGGCCAATCACGTTGGCGTGATTTCCCCGGTGTTGATGAGCGGCGGCGTGGCCAAGAATATAGGTATGGTCCGCGTTCTGGAGAAGTTATTTGAAACTGCCATGGTTGTGCCTCCTGAGCCACAGATAGTGGGAGCTCTGGGCGCCGCTCTGTTTGCCATAGAAGAACTCGCGAGGAGTGTCAAAAAATGAGACGACCAGTACCGACAGAGGCAAAACGTTTTATGAGGAGCAAGCGATGAACAAATATTTAGCAAAAGAAAATGTCATTGGACTGACGACGGTCATTTCTGTCCAGGCCGTCATATGGGTGATAGCGCCGTTACTCGGAAAATATATCGACTCTTTCTACGTTCATTATCCACACGTGCTTGCCGCTTCTACTTTTGTTATTATACTAGGAGTTTGTGTCATTCTTTTGGGAGCATTACTGGGAGCCTGGACAGTTGTTTTGTTTAAAGTCAAAGGGAAAGGCACACCCAGTCCAGGGTCTCCGCCCAAAGAATTTATCGTCACCGGTCCTTACAAGTTCTCAAGAAATCCAATGGTGATGGCGGGACTGCTTATCATGATAGGTGAGTCGATTTTTTACTACTCGCCGTCTACATTCGGGCTTGCCATTCTATTTATTGTAGTCCTTTATCTGTATATCAGGCATGTCGAAGAACCGGAACTGAAAGAACGTTTTGGTCAGCCGTATAATGATTATCTAAAGAATGTACCGCGATTCATTCCTAAACTCCTTCCTGACATCTGGTGGTGGTAAAGGGCATGTATCCCTGGCTAACAACCATGACATTATCATAAGTAAGAGCATATTCTTAATCAGGAGGATGACAATGAGCTCACGGATACTAATAATCGAAAAGCGCACTGCAACTGCATTGGAGCTTGAAAAAGGCAAGCGCATCAAAATTGACCAGAGCCAGGGCCCTCAGATTGCCGTGCTGGTGGCAATTAATCAGCAGGACCTGTCGGAATTATTTTCACAGGGCAACACCAGACTGTCACTTGCTTTGGGTCCCTATAGGCGTCCGAGTACCAACGGAATGATTCCATACTGGATCGAAAAAGGTGACATACTTTTATCAAATCGCTGGAACCCAATGCTCGCCATGGTGGAAGATACCTATGGGAAACACGATATTATCTTTGACCCGTGTGATTCTTATTTCAATACCAAAATCATGGGACAAAAAGAGGGATATCCGGGATGCAGAGAGCTTCATGCCGAAGCCTTAAAACCGTGGGGCATTGGCTACGATAATATTCCCGCGGGAGCCAATCTTTTTCAGAAGACACAATACCAAAGCGAGGGAATGTCGATATTTCCCACACAAACCAGCGTTAATGACATGGTGGTATTTGAAGCACAGATGGACCTCGTTGTTTCGGTTACGGCCTGCCCGTGCCCGCTGGGCGAGAACCATTCTGTTCGTCTGGAGATATCTTAAAAAGCCATCTGATTGAAAACGAAATTTGAGGGGGAGTATTCAAATGATGATTTTAAAGCATGTTGAATACAATACCAGGGATTTAAGTGGATTAGCGATGTTGTTGAACCACGTAATGGAAACAGCGTTAAAAATTGACGGCGTAGATTTTAGAGATATTTATTTCCCGGAAAACAAAAACGAGTTCGTCTTGGTGATGAGGTGCGATAGCGAAGATAAATACCTCGAGTGGAGGAAGACTTGTCCACCTCCACCAGGTATGAAGGACTGGCATGAAGTGTTGCTGACAAAAAGTGAACACTTCTTCAAGGTTAACGAACCTAACGCTTCGCTACTAAGACCCGCGCCTATGGAACGAGCAAAAACTATTTTTCAAGAGGCATTTATAACAGAGAGTATTGAAGTGAAATCCGGAAAAACACTATCACAGGAAGAAAAAAAGATAAAAAGGTTCATATTAACGCAGTCCCCTGTTTTAGGGCGGATACCCTCTATCGATGAGATAAGAAAAGCGTTTTCCCAATATCCAAAGAAAAAAGTAGATGCCGTCTTAGCTAAACTAGACCAAAGCGATATTATCCACATGAGCAATGATAAATCGACGATTGCCGCTGCATATCCTTTTTCCGGTTTTGAAACGTCTCATATAGTCACCCTGAAGAAAGAGGGATATACAAAAATATATGCTATGTGTGCGCTTGACGCTCTGGGAGTTAGTTCCATGTTCGACTGCGGCGTTTCTATAGAGTCCAGATGCCACCACTGTGGTGAAAGGATAGAAATCGAAATCGAAGATAATAAAATAGTCTTGATGAAACCCGATAAAACTGTAATGTGGTGTGATAAAGATTATTCATGTTGCGCGGCAACCTCAATTTGCAAGAACATCAATTTCTTCTCGTCTGAACCACATTTTGCAGAGTGGAATAAGGAAAAACCGGGGAGAAAAGGGGAGCTTATGCAAATACAGGAGGCCTTCTACCTGGGTAAATTGTGCTTTGAAAATAGACTGGGGAAATAGGACATATCAGTATCCCTATAATCTCCAGCAATCATCATTTTCACCTTGTTTCCTTCGCGTTCTAACATTATTATCATAGTAATAACAAGCTATTTCCTTGCTCATTTTTCGCCAAGTATTACAAATTGTGATAAAATTTATGCATGGTCTACCGCAGCATTGGCCTGAGAATTCAGCAGGCCAGGGAAGAATTGGGCCTTACCCAGCAGGAACTGGCTTCCCGGCTGGGCCTGACACAGGCTGCCCTGTCCAACTACGAGCTGGGTAAAAGACGACTTTATCTGGCCAACCTGGAGCAGATCGCCAGCGTTTTAGGCAAGCCTCTGAGCTATTTTACGGAACCATCCACCACCGCTGATGAAGACAATATCCAAAACTGGTCCCGTTATCCTTATCGCTAGCCAGAAGCTAGGTCTGGACGTTGCCCTGGCTCAGCTGTTTCGACCTGAACAAAACTGAAATTACAATCAACGCAATCCCCGAAACCAAGAACCCTACTCCATATATCCTCACCGGAGCCGTAAGGTCGGCAGCCAGTTGAGGTAATTTCGCCTGAAGCTCTGAAAACACATCGGATGAGCCGATAACCTGACTGAGAAGCTGGATAATGAGGTAGTCAAGTAACGGAACCAGAATACAGACTATGCCTACCAGAATGAATGTGATACCGATAGACCGTGTAATCGGCTTCGGCTGCCACCAGTGCGCCAGTGCGATAAGCAATACCAAAAAGACAGCAGCGGCAATCAAGGACTTATATGCGGTGTCTATATAACCGACAATCTGTTTAACCTGCTCAAGTTGCGTCATTACCTGCGAGCCGGCAACCCCCTCATCGAGTACAAAGCTTGATGGTATGATACTGTCGATTCCAGAATATATCTGCGACATATAAACATCTATCTGGCTTTGTGATACGCCCTGAAGTTCCGCGGGCAGAGAGCCGAGCACCGTCTCGCTCACCTTTTCTTTAACTATGGTCCTCACCGAGTCAAGGGAAACAACAACACTTAGCTGCCGGTCTTCCTTGAGATAGGCATAAACACCGTGGATAACTTTATCAGCCTGCTCTTCGAACCACGGCTTGAGCTCCTGGGCTAGCTCATCCACGGTTTCGGTGCTAATAAACTGCTGGCTGGGCAGCATGGTCTTCGCCTGTTCGATTACCGTCGAATAGACATCCAGTTTTTCCAGTTCAGCGGTCACAAAATCGGGATTTAGAATAGTCAGGTTTAAGGAGATGATGAGGCCCAGCAGAACTAAGGCATCGAACAGCAAAAAATTAAAAACGCCCGAGAAAAAGCCCCTGACAATACTCATCGAACTGTGGGCTAATTATTGACTATCTGAACTCTTAGCGTCAACTTTTCCCCCCTGTCATTGCGTTTCATCGAAATCCGCTCATGGTGAGCCTGTCGAACCATAGCGGATTAATAATATTCCAACATAACCATGTCTCACCCTTCGACAAGCTCAGGGTGAACGGAAAAAAGATTTATCTGTCATTGTGAGGAGCGTTAGCGACGTGGCAATCTCTGCGTTGCAATGAACATTCGTCTTTGGCTGAGTGACACCAAATGTAGGGACAGGTCTTTAGACCTGTCCGAAGGGTGTAGGGGCGGACAGACCTGAAGGTCTGTCCCTACAACTACACTTCACATATATATCATATCAAAGCAATGCCACCCGTAGGTTGCACCTAAAAATCGCAACCCAATCGTTAATCAACTCGCCTCACCGGCAAGCGCCTCACGCAATGTCTTATTGCCGCATTTTGGACAAGCGGCGTCCTTCACTAATGTGCCCTTGGGAATGTTTGTTTTACCTTTAAAATCGCAATTTTCACATACTACATCCATCTGATAGGTTTCATCGCTCATCTCTGTACCTCCCTGTTGCACGATTATGCCCGGCTTGTATTATACTTGTGATTTTACCCAAATATAAGCCATTTGCCAAATCCATCCACCTGCATGTTAAGGGCCACCCGTGGGCGGGTGGCACCTAAAAAACGTTGAAACAGCAAACTACATAAAATGCAAAAATATTTATCCACTTTTAAAGGAATTAACAACAAGGATAACAATGTCAACAACAGCAGCAGCCAATAACCCGATAGTAAGTAATGCTCTAAGATTATCATCTGGACTACTCTTAAGTATTTCGTTTACCATTGCCCATCCGACAGGTATTAATAGGCATGCAATCAAGATTTGTTTAACCTTTCTACTAATCATCGTAGCCCCCCTATTATTAAAAACATTAGTTACATAAATTGTCGTGCTAGAACCAACCCTATTATATATCTGGCATACATGATGTCAACAGAAAATAAAAAACTCGCTAGCCTTATGATTGAGAACAATATCGGAGTCTCCACAGACAGGTCTTATGAGATTAAGAGGATAGATTCCGATTACTTTTCGATGAGCTACCCAACTTAAAAACCTTAATAATGGAATAAACTATTACGGCAAACCCAATTAAAGCCCAGCCAAGAGCATAATCCTCAAGTTTCAAATAAACGGAAGCTGCTGGCATCATTAAGGCAAAGCCAAAAGCAATGGGGGCAGCCCAGCTTGCCTCATAGAATTCCCTGTCTTTCTGTTTAAGGTGCTTCTTTATTTCAACCAACAACTCTCTGTCACTAAGTGCATCGTTACTACTCATAGATAATCCCTCCTCACCTAAGATTTACCACACGGGGGCACGGCTAGACAATTGCTGTTACTACCGCTGCCTTAGCGAAGTCAATTCAAAATGGATTGATTCCATTCTATTATCTACGACTAGGAAACAACGCCTTATACAACGCCCATAAAACAAGTCCGGCATCCACTAAGGCCGCCACTATCAAGAGAATTTGCACCCATGTATAATCTAAAAACTCAAGTCCACTATTTTTCAACACAATAATGATTATTAACACCAACAAACAGATGAATACATTCCGCCACCTGTTCATACGTCAAGCCTACCACATAGATGCACAGCCAGCAATAACTGCTCACTCATACTTCGGTTATAAAAAGCAGTTACACTCTATTTTGGCCCGTCTCAGTTGCCTTCCGCTTCAGTTCATAGAGCCTGGTGATGGCTTCCAGTGGCGACATGGAGTCGATATCGAGCTGGCTGATTTCTTCTATAAGCGGCGATTTATCACCGAACAGCGCTAGCTGCGGAGGCGCTTCTTTCCTGGGCCGCACAGTTTTACGCTTTTGTTGAGTCTGCCCATCTTCCAATCCCGCTAAAACTTCTTCAGCCCGGTGCACCACAGACGCCGGCAGGCCGGCCAACTGGGCTACGTGTATGCCGTAGCTTTTGTCAGCACCGCCGGGGACGACCTTGCGCAGGAAAATTACCTTGCCCTCCTCCTCGGTCACGGCTACATTAAAATTCTTAACCCGTGGCAGAAAGCCGGCCAGTTCAACCAGCTCATGATAATGGGTAGCGAAAAGAGTCTTAGCCCTGAGCCTGGGATGGTTGTGTATGAACTCGGCTACCGCCCAGGCAATGGAAAGCCCGTCGTAAGTGCTGGTCCCTCGCCCGATCTCATCCAGTATAATCAGTGACTTCGGCGTGGCATTATTGAGTATATTGGCGGCTTCCACCATCTCCACCATAAACGTCGACTGCCCGGCAGCTAAATCTTCCTGGGCTCCGATGCGGGTAAAGATGCGGTCAACTATGCCGATACTAGCTGAACCGGCCGGAACGAAGCTGCCGATTTGGGCCAGAAGGACAATCAATGCCACCTGCTTCAAGTAAGTGGACTTCCCTGCCATATTGGGCCCGGTAAGTATAATGAGCTGTGTATCCTTATTGCACAGATAGGTATCATTAGGTATAAAGCCATCGCTGCCCAGATTTCTCTCCACTACCGGATGCCGGCCTCCTTTAATAGTTACAGCTTCCTCGGCAGTCAATTCCGGTCTGGTATAGTTATACCTGACTGCCGCCTCAGCCAGGCCGGCAAAGACATCAATCTCGGCCAGCGCCCTGGCTGAAGATAATATTTGTTCACCGATGCCGGCTATCTGCTGGCAGACCTGTCGGAAAATCGCCGTCTCCAGCTCGATTGTCCTTTCCTGCGCGTTTAGAATTATCGACTCGTACTCCTTAAGCTCCGGCGTAAAGAACCGTTCGCCTCCGGTCAGTGTTTGCTTTCGAATATAGTTTTCCGGCACTGAGTTCAGGTTAGACTTTGACACCTCTATGTAATAGCCGAACACCCGGTTATAGCCTACCTTTAAAGACTTAATACCGGTGCGCTCTCTTTCCTGTCGCTCCAGATTTGCCAGATAGCGCTTAGCCTCAGATGCCGCCTGTCTAATTTCGTCCAACTCCTGAGAAAAGCCAGGTCGGATGACACCACCCCGTTCCAGGCTGGCGCCGGGCTCATCGACAATCGCCTGCCCTATCAGACTGACTACATCGGGGCAGGGTTTCAGTTCGGAACTGAGCCAGACTGGAAAACCTTCGTTACCTTCTATCTCCGCTTTAGCCTCGGCCAGCTTTTCCAGGCTGTAGCGCAAGGCGACCAGGTCCCTGGGAGTAGCTATGCCGCCCCTAACGCGATTGACTAACCGCTCCAGGTCAGCAATGTCTCCCAGAAGAGACATAAGCTTATGCCTAACCATAGTGTTGTCGAAGAGCCAGGCAACAGCGTCCTGTCGGCCGGTCAGTTGCTTTATGTCAAGTAGCGGCTGTCCCAGCCATTTCTTGAGCAATCTGCCACCCATCGCCGTTTCCGTCAAATCGATTACAGAGAGCAGAGAGCCGGAGCTAGCTCCCCAGCGAGCGCTGGAAAAAAGCTCCAGGTTGTGCCGGGTGTGAGCATCGAGGACCATAAATGACTGAGTCGAATAGGTAGTTAGCTGGTCCAACTGCCCCAGCGCTGCCTTCTGGTTCTCCTGGAGATAACGAATAATGGCACCGGCAGCCCCCACAGCCAGAGGTAAATGAGCACAGCCGTATCCTTCAAGCGAAGCCACGCTGAAATGGTCAATTAAAGTTTGCGCTGCAGTCTCCAAGTCAAACCAATAGTCATCGAGCCGGGTTACCGAAACCGGCAGCGTTAAACCGCCGGCATCGAAGCTCTCAGGCAGGAGAAGCTCGGCCGGATGAATGCGTTCCAGCTCGTCGGAAACCTGGCTCAGTGGAAGTTGGGCGGTAGCGAACTCACCGGTGGTTATATCCACATAAGAGATGCCTGCTTCGTCACCGTTACTAACCAGGCTGGCCAGATAGTTGTTGCTCTTATCCGCCAGAAGCCCGGGCTCAACGACCGTCCCCGGCGTCACCACGCGGATGACATCACGCTCCACCAATCCTTTACCCGGTAGGCTTAGCTGCTCACAGATAGCCACCTTATAACCTCTGCCGATGAGCCTGGCCAGGTAGTTGTCCAGCGCGTGGTATGGAATCCCTGCCAAAGGCACCCGCTGCCCCTTCCCCATCTCTCTGGAAGTCAGCGTGATTTCCAGCTCACGCGAGGTGGTCTTAGCATCGTCGTCGAAAGTCTCGTAGAAATCGCCCAGCCTGAAAAAGACTATGGTCTGCGGATAACGCTGCTTGATTCTAAGATATTGTCGCCTGAGGGGAGTTATCGGCATGTTCCACCCGCCACTATTTTACTACTTCCCTAGCCAATGACAAAGATGCAGAAAGGTATTACTTTTTATCTGTATTTTTGACTTTTGATTTTTAATCTTTGATTTTTTAAAGTCGCGGCTTGCAGATTATCTCTTTGACTCTAAGAGAGAAGGCATCATGAGCGTGAGCTGGCTTGACCACAATGGCCGTATCTGCCCCTCTGCCTGTTCCGGCAATGGCAATAACGTCTTCTTCCGGGCTTATCAGCCCGGCATCGGCGGCCATAAGGGTTATCTCAATAGCCACCTTCATTCCCTGGCCAAACACCCTAAGCGTATTAGCCATGAAGTCACCGAGCACGTGCGTGGCGAAAGTTCTCCTGACGGCATGAGATATGCCACCGAAGGCGTGAGCGCCGGTGAAAATCTCGGCCCCCAGTTTTTCTATTTTCTGTCTGTTTTCCAAAGTAAGCTCTTGGGTGCCGGGCGCTAAAAAACCGCTGACATGCGTGACCACGACTACTTTATAGTCCTTGAATTCTTTAGCTGCCTTAACTGCAGTGTCGCCTTTGGTGGTGGCTACGACAATCCTGTTTATCCCCAGCTCCCCGGCCCTGGCTTTAGCCAGCTTCAATGTTTCCTCGGTGTTTTCAGCGCCCATGGAGTCGAAATAAACAATGCTGGCTTCTCTGGCCATAATCGTTCTTTTCATATCCTGCGACTTCCAACGCTCCTATAAAAGACTACTACTGCACCTTAAAATACGCACTCGCTTTTTCCAAGCCGTCGACACTAATTACTACCTTATAATCTCCCTTGGGCCAGGTATAGTCCGGTATGGGAGGCTTGTCATATACAGTGGATGTATAGCCCTGACCTTCTGCGGTAACGATTGCCGACTGTGTATCGGCAACATAGTTTTTGCCGGTAACAGCCTCGGTTTCCGGATCGCCACCCACATATATCAATTGTGCTTCAACCTGTGCGCCGACAGGAAAACCTGACATTTTAAATGAGCAATAGAAACCGTCGGCGTCGGTGGCATAAACAGTGGTGGGATTAATCGGTCGATTATTACTATCTACGCCGGTTGACATGGTAATCTCGCTTACGACGCCGGTAGCAGAGCTTGGTTCTTGACAACCTGCAACTAAGGCTGTCGCTACTATTAAAACTACGGCAATGCCAAGTGCCAACTTATAACTCTTGCTGCCATTATTCATTAATATCCTCCCCAATATTCTTTTCAGATAATCCAGGCATGGATAAAAAATATTAAAGAATACGCCAACTTTTGTCAAACTGCGATTCAAAAAATTTTAAAATTTTAAAATTTTTACGCCCCAAAATATTGACAAATAAAAAAAAGTATGTTAGCGTGTTAATGAATAAGATTTCATCTTTAATGTTTCATAATTTAATATACAATGTTGTGACCGTAAATTAAGGAGAAACAATAAATGGCAAAATTGGCAGAAATAAAAAACCAGGTTGAAGAGGAGGAACCTCCAGGCCTTACCACTACGAGGAACGAAGTAGTAGTGGAGGACGAAGAGCCTCCAGGTAGCACGGCCGTTACCTCTGGTACGGCCGAAATTAGTGAGATTGCCTTTCTTAATAAAACTTCTAGAGAGAATTGGAACGACTGGAAATGGCAATTTCGTAACCGAATAACCACCGTTGAGAAACTATCAAAAGTAATTCCCCTCTCAGCTAAAGAGAAAGCTCAGCTCAAACTGGTAACCGCAAAATATCCGCTTTCAGTAACACCTTATTATCTTTCTCTAATCAACGTATACGACCCTGAAGACCCTGTAAAAAAACAGGCTATACCTTGTTTCGAAGAGATAACTCTAGGCAATGTAGGCTTTGAAGACCCTCTTGGAGAAAAAAGAGATTCCGTCGTCCCCGGACTGGTCCACCGTTATGCCGACAGAGCACTAATGGTACTCACGGACATTTGCCCTATGTTTTGTCGTCACTGCACGCGAAAGAGGGAATGGCACAACGGCGGCTGGGTGCGCACTCCAGCCGAAATCAAGGCTATGCTGGACTACATCCGCAGGCATAAGAATCTAAGGGATGTTATTCTCTCCGGCGGCGACCCACTGACTCT
>Ga0214474_1000095_pt1 | contig 45481 bp, 40 predicted proteins | sample RVTome_2_FD_187335 | JGI IMG/M metagenome (GOLD analysis project Ga0214474, IMG submission 187335) | Soil microbial communities from uranium-contaminated site in the Upper Colorado River Basin, Wyoming, United States - RVT95D214 HiSeq ... | reverse complement strand
AGGTCATGCAGTCCCGCCCGGGCACGAGGCTGAAGCCTCGCACTACATTTTTGCCTTATGATTTGCTATTTGAGCTTTGAACTTGATTTGACATTTGGGCTTTGTAATTTGATATTGTTTAGGGTTTAGAGATTAGGATTTAGAGTCTCTTCTTCAGGGTTCGGCATCTGGGATCTCGTACGTTCTGAGCGAGCTTATTTTGACACGACGAAGTCGAAATTAAATGCCCCGCTACTTCCACCGACAGAGGAAACCCAGACCCTCGAGAATCTCGGGCTGTTTCTTAAATCACGGGCATAACTGTAGCCGAGTCCCACATTTGAAGCCGTCGCGCTCACGCTTATTGAGCCGCCCGTATAATCGAACTTGGTGATGGTTACCTTCCCCGCTGCCAGGTTTACAATTTCCCGCAAATCCAGATACATGGTCGCGCGCCCCTGGTCCATAGCGGCAGATTTGGCATTAAGGTCGCTGGCAGCGCTTTCAGCCGACTTAATCTGCAGTCTCAATATGGCTATTTCCCTTTGCTGATTGCTAACGCTGGTCTCAGCGACCGTCACCTGGGACTGCAGCGTCGCAATTTGGGCGCGACTACTCAAGATAAGAATTACAGCCAGGGCAATCAAGCCGATACCGACGATGGTGCCGACAGGGACAAGAACCCGCGCTATAGAGAAACGCGTCGGTATATAGGCCGGGGGCAGGGCATTGAAATTCACTAACGAGAAGTTGGCGCCTTCTTTTTCTACCAGCAGCTCCTTGAGGGCAAGCCCCATATTGACCATGAATTCGTTGGGATTGAAGCCCTCGGGAGCTTCCACTGGCGATGGCAGCGGTGACACCGAATATCCTGCATGGCTGACCACTGGCTCCCAGGTGTCCGGCATTTCCGCCAGGTCGCCGCAGACATACACAGGAACATCTGTGTCTAAAGGCTTTTCCATGTGACTGGAATTGTAGAAGGCTACAGTCCTGTTGAATTCTTCAGCGATAAGCGGCAGCCTTCCCTCCAGAGATTCAGCCTCCCCGGGCAGGGCTAGCCTCCGGATGACCTGGGGGAGCCTGTCGGCCAGGACTATGACATCCAGGTGGTCTAACCGGGCATTCACAATGATTGCCCGGGGCTTGGTCGGAATCCGGCACAGAGCTAAGGGAGCCAGGTCCATGACATATGGTTTGATGCCGGCCTGGCGCAGCGTTCTGACCAGGGCATCAACTAGATTACGGGGGTAGGTGACCAGGAAAGTCCGACTCTCTCCTCTCGTCAGAGAGGGAAGGCGCTGGTATGAAAAGTAAACCTCATCCAGAGGCGTTGGTATCGTTCTCTTGGCCTCGCGCTTTATCGCCTCAGGAAGTATGGCCTCGGGCAGCTCCGGCAGACTTATGATACGATACAGAGAATCATGCCCACTTAAGGCGGTGATGACCTTCTTAGTCTTTGCTCCTGTTTCCTTGAATAGCTGTTTAACCTTGTCGGCTACCTGGGCTTCGTCAACGATGAGCCCCTGGCTGACCAGACCCGGGTCCAGCGGCAAGCTGGCCCACTTCTCTACCTGTCCGGCCTTCATTACCAGCAGGTTGATGCCGGTATCCCTGATAAATAAGGTCGTAACTCTCTTCGCCATGCTTATTTAACCTCTGTAGCCATAGATATCCAGGTTGATGACGGCGCCGGCAGGGTTCCTGCTTATGCTCTTCACCTCAACGCTCCAGGGCAATTGGAAGTTCCACGTCAGCTTATAGTTAATGCGGGTCCCTATGGCGTCAATAAACTTAAGCGTGTTATCGAGGTCACCCGTGATAGTCACTACAAATGAGGAAACAGAATAGGTAACAGTCCCTATCTTCCTGTCAGCCGGCTGTGATGCGGTCAGCTTGATCAAATTCACCCCGGCCCCCTCAGCCATGGTATATAGATTCTGACCATAAGCAACCCTGAAGAAGTCCTCACCGTATTCGATACTTTCCGGTGCGCTGGGGAATTTTGCCCGACTCAAGTCAAGCGCCGATTGTGCCTCGGCCAGCTGGCTTTCCTCTGTGTTTTTGTTAGCAACAAGCGCAGGCAAGACAGTCTGAGCCGTGTCCAGCCTATCCTCCAGCAGATTCCGCTCCCCGGCCAACTGGAAGTAGATCATGTACACGACGATGAGGGCGCCGACGAGAACGACGGCCCCCAAAATCAGCAAGACTTTCCTACTTAGCTTCATAATTTAATCAGCTTCCTCGTAATATACCACCCTCTAAGAGGGCTGTCTAGTGGTCTCCTCAAAATATTTTCTCTTTTCCATATTTTAAGGCGGCATTTACATGCCGCCCCTTCCTTAATCCCAATCTCATTGACACTTCTTGTCGCTGGCTAAATTATTCCGGTGAAAGCGGGGTAACATCCCACGAAGCAATGTGGAAGATCAGCGTCTTGATACCCAGAAGGAAGTTAAGGGTTTCGTACCACTCCGCGTCTTGTGGATAACTTACACTTGAGCCGGGCTGTAGTTGCACCTCAACACTGCCGGCTACAGAACCGTAGAAATCGCCTCCGGGCTGTAAGAAGGTTTGGCCATCGATCGACATGATGAACACGGGGTCGGTCACACCTACCGGTATGTTTGGCTCAAAATAGATGTCCCCAACAGCTATAATAATGCCGGAACCCACTACGGTACACTTCCCTCCTAGCCAAAGTGCTTTTTGCGGATCAGCCGAATCACTCTCGACAAAGATAGTGTGACCGTTCAAGTTAAGGGTCATCTCCTTGTTTGGCGTGATTAGCGTGTCCCCGGTAATGTAAACAGTCCCGGTAAGGGTCAGAGTAGCAGGGGTGTTACTGGAGTTCGCGATTTCCAGTTCGCCCTCTCTATAGATCGGCCCTATCTCCTGGTCAACGCCATTAATGTCTATGGTGTCTGAGGCATATGGCTCCACGCCTGCGACATCCCCCAGGTAGAAGTCGGCAAGTTCCCCCGCTGTCGGCCAGGGGTCATCATAGTACTCTTCCGGTCCGTACTCTTCTCCCTCCGGAGGAGTGACATTCGAACCAGGCATGAGGGTAATCTCCTCCTGGCTTGTGAGAACCTGACCAAGCAGGCCGGTATAATCACCATACTTGCTGACACCGACAACATAAGCGTCTATTTGGCTCTGGCCATCATCGCCGGTGGCCGTTGCCACGACGTGATAGGTCAGAGTTAAATTGCCTACACCATATTCAGATGTTATGGTAACATCCAGGCTCCTGCCATTGACATCGGCTATGGTGTAGTCATAGTGCGGGTCTCCGGGGCAAAGCGCCACCTCTCCCCGCGTTATCTTCCACACCGCATCCTCAATCCCGGCATCGGCGGTATAAAGCTCAGCCGTCCTTCTATCATAGACCCGGCTGTTGAGAAGCCCGGTGCCCACGTAAGATAGCAACGAACCGACTATGAGCCCGCCGACCATAATCAAAAACAGGACCATGGCCATGGCCTGCCCTTTTTCACCCCTCATTAATCTCTTCACGGCAATTTGTCTCGCTTCACCTTAGCGTGGTTCCAGATACCAGTATATAGGAATCCTCTTGTACGTCAATCACCCATTGGTAATAGTGATAAAGTCCTACCGGATTCCAGAAAAACCAAATGTCAAAGCCCAAATGACAAATGAAGTCCAAATGCCAAAATCCAAATAACACGGGGAAGTGTCATTGCGAGCGCCTGAAGGGTGCGCGGCAATCTCTATGGGACAAAACCCAAATGTCGAAATCCAAATGACAAATCAAATCCAAGGGCTTAAATGCCAAAACTATTCGCGGATTACTTTGGTACGACAGATCGGTTTTCGCAACGACAACGGAGAAGGGGTTGCGCTGGGGATCGTTAAGCAGTCCTCGTTTGGCTGATTGACTGTTTGCCTATCTCTCTGCTATGCTATCATCACTGTGGCGAAATACATCTTAACTATTGAAATCGAGTCTCTCGAGGAGGGTGGCTATCTCGCCAGAAGCCCAGCCTTGCCCGGTTTTTTGGTTCAGGCGGATACCATCGAAGAAGTGATTAGCCTCTCGCCAGGGGTAGCTCAAGCCTTGATTGAATCCATGCGGGAAGAAGGTGTGGCGCTTCCTCGGACGCTGGAAGAAGTTGAGCCACCTTTTCATACTGACCTCCTTGTCCCGGCCTGACCTATCGCATATTGGCCAAGAAGCTCCGCAGGTTAGGCTGTGAGTTTGTTCGCCATGCCCCAGGTTCTCACGAGATCTGGTGGAACCCCGAGAAGAAACTTTTCACCACCATTCCGAATCGCCGCAGCAAGGATATTGCCAAAGGTACTCTGGCAGCCATCCTGCGGGACGTTGGTATTACCAGAAAAGACCTGGACAAGGCGTAGTGCCGCCCTTGAACCAACCGAATTCTTCTTCCCATCTTGTCCACCTTAGTATCATAAACATCCCCTTTAGGGCACCTCGCAATCCCACCGACCAAATGCCAAAAGCCCTTTTTGTTCCCTTGTCATTGCGAGTGAAGCGAATGCTGAGCGCGGCAATCTCACGGGCTCCACCGATATTGCCGAGCCTGTTCCGAGTCTAAGCGAGGAATCTCTCGTCCTGGCAAAAACAAGGGAAGGGCTCCCCGCAAATGCAAAAGAGGGTGTCATTGCGGTGAGCTAGGGCGGTGAGCGCAACAAAGGGGAAGCACGGCAATCTCAGAGAGCGATACCCTGCACCCGAAGTGCGACTGCCGAGAATTAAACGAGGGCGGCACACAAATGCCACCCTCCTTGCCAACTTCTGTCATTCTTGAGTCCCGGCTTGTCGGGGCGAAGAATCTACAGCCGCGTGAACGACTCTTTTTGCCCGCAAGGCTACCCCGGCGGAAGCGGGGTAACCTTCCAGGAAGCAATGCTGTAGACCAGCTTAGTTTCAACAAAACCGGGGAAGTTGATAAGGCCTCCGAAACCTCCCTCCGGGTAATTGATTTGCGGCTTAGATCCTGTTTGTATGTCTACCTCGACGCTACCAGCTACAGCACCGTACATATTGACCCCTGGCCTTATAGTGGTTGCGCCCAGAACCGAGAATACGAACACGGGCTCTCCCACACCCCCAACATCTGGGTTCGGTTCAAAATACACGTCCCCTAAAGCTATAATGCAGCCGGGGCCCTTTATTAGACACTTCCCGCCTACCCAAAGTGCGTATGGAGAGCCAGTAATATCGCTTGCAACAAAGATAGTGTGACCATTCAAATCAAGGGTAAAGGGATGGCCATTTGTACCTATTTCTGTGTGACCGGTCGTGTAAAGGGTGCCACCAAGAGTCAAAGTAGCTGGATCATTAATCGAGTTTGTGATTTCCAATTCGCCATCTCTATATGCCGGCCCCAAATCCATGTCAAGGCCGGCGAGGTCTACAGTGCCTGAACCCAGTTCTGTCCCATATCTGACATCCATCCAGTAGAACTGGGCAAACCTATCCACTTCTTCTGGATCATCTGGCCAGGCACCAGCGTAATTCGCTTCCGCTTCATGCCCTTCAGTGTAGTTGAGGACCAATTTGCTTCCCCAGTCAAGCACACCCTGGCTGGTAAGAATGCCATCCAAGATGCCAGAATAATCATCAGACACACTGGCGCCGGTAACATAAGCCTCTATTTGGCTGCTGCTGTCGATGGCCGCAGTACCACCGCCATCGTCCGCAACGGCTATCGAGGTAATTCTATAAGTGCCCCCATCTACGTACTCTATGGTGACTTCCACGTCTCTACCATTGATATCGGTTATGGTGTACACCCTGGGCGGATTACCTGGGCTGCACGGCAGGTAACCAGCTTCGACTGGGTGCTGTATCTTCCAGACAGCGTCTTCTACCCCGGCATCGGCGGCGTAAAGCTCAGCCGTCCTCCTCTCATACACCCGACCGTTGAGAAGCCCGGTGCCCACATAGGATAACAGGGAAGCAACAATGAGCCCGCCGACCAGAATCAAGAACAGAATCATGACCATAGCCTGTCCTTTTTCGTTTCTTACCAAGCTCTTCGCAATACTTCTCATGATTTCGCTCACAACGGTACCGGCTTATGGCCCATTAGTATCAGTATATCTGCGGCATTCCCTCCTGTCAATTTGGGCCCTTCGTCCTGTCAACCCCGCTGCCCGCCACAGAGATTGCTTCGTCGCTGCGCTCCTCGCAATGACGAAGGAGAAGAGTGCCTCGCAAAGACAGGCGCAGCCCGCATTTGCCAACTTCTTTTTATGACCGGCATATCTTTCCATCCGTCTCTATGGTATGAATGACCTATTACCTCCGTCATATTAATAGTCGCTGGAAGAGCACAAATCCCTCGTCTTGCCTGGTACTTTTGGCGGAATCCCTCTGGGAATTCCAAATGACAAACAAATTTCAAATGTCAAAATCCAAATTACAAATAAAAACCAAATGACAAAGCCCAAAGGCCAAATGCCCTAAGAAGAAACTGGAGCGTTTGCCTGGCAGCTTCTCAAGAAAGGCCCTGCCACTCCGGCAAGGAAATCTTCCTTCCCATGATCTCTTCCGCTTCCTTGAGGAGCGTTTTGAGCTGGGGAACAGAATATTCAGTATTCTTGGGGATAGCCAGGGTATGTGTCCCATAACGCATATAAAAATGACGCCCACCTGGCTCAGGTGGGCTAAAACCTAGTCTAATTAATTTCTTTATGAAAAGCCTTCGTTTACACGGTGCCCATTTAGCCACGGGCCGCAGTTTCCTCAAGCGTTGGCATGCCCTTGTTGAGGTCGAGCCCATCTATGACAGGCAGGCAGTCACCGTGCCTTATCTTGACCAGTAACCAGCCTTCGAGAACCGACCGCAGTTCAATCTGGCATTGATAAAGTGTTTCACCAAAGGCCACTGTTCCCTGGCATTCAGGAATCTTGCCACAATAGCTACCGTCGTCGAGCTTTTCGTACATAGCTTTGCTCATCGCCCGCTCAACATACTCCGTTAACATGACTATCCCTCCCCAGAAATTATATATAAGCCAGCAAGCACTGTCAAAAGAATCTGGTCCAAATGCAAGCGACAAGGCCGCGGAGATTGCTTCGGCGCTTTCGCGCCTCGCAATGACAGGCCCTGGGCAGGCAGCAACCTAGCCCCACATCACAGCGGGCATCATCATCCTGTATGTCGTCACCCTGGGCTCCTCCACCAGCAGTGCTTCAGCCTGCCGGAAAAGCTCTTGCGTTATCATTGATTGTGCCCACAAATTCCAGGCTTCGAGATTCTCCCATGTGGTTACCATGGCGACGACGGAGGCATTCTCTTCACTGACCAGATTCTCCATACCTTTGAAGCCTTCGTATTGCGCAGCATGCGACTTTAGCTTGAGCAATATCGGCTCCAGGTCCTGGTCTTTCTTAACCTTGCATCCTACGATACCCTTTATCATTCCGCCTCCTTCAGGTTCCTGTCTGCGTAAGCTCCGCGGGAGCGGCGCTCGTCCCCGGCCGGGGTAGTTTCTGTTACATAATCATAGCACAACCAGCAGCGATTATCTCTTCCCCCAAATCTCCCCCTTAGAGTAAGGGGGATAAAGGGGGTTATTTCCATAACGCATCATAACTCCCCTTAGCCCCTCTTATCTTAAGAGGGGGATCTCGGAAAGACTTCCCAAAATCCAAATATCAAGATTCCAAATCCTAAACGTTTTGAGCATTCGCAGTCGGGGTTTTGCTATTGTTCGAACCTTTTGACAACACGGCGGTTAACGAGGCACGAAGGTGCATGTCACTGTTGGCCGACGACACGCCCGTTACAGTTCCAGGCCAAGAGAGAAATGCAGGGCCTCCTCTACCGCTTTCAACTTCTCAGCACTAAGAGCGGTCAATCGCTCGCGCAGACTGGCCTTAGCGATTACGGTGATAGTGTCCAGATTGACAACACAGGCGCGGGGCACGCCATCCTCATCTCTCAATGAAACCTCTGATGGGATGCCACGGATGCGGGTGGTCAGTGGAGCCACCATTACCAGTCCCCGAACAGCATAGGCCTCATTGCGGGATAGAAGTAGAACAGGACGCCTCCCGGCAGGCGGGGCCAGTTCCGCCCACCATATCTCGCCTCGTTTCACCCCCAGGGCTCCGCAGCCAGCACGGCGCTGCTTACCCTGTGAGCAGCTTCAACCTCCTCAGCTGACTCCGGGTATTGTTGGTAGCCACGCACGTAGTCTTTTATCGCGGAGGAGTCCCGTTCCTGTTTCAGACGTGTCTCAACGGCCCGGCGAAAAAACTCGCTCCGGCTTTCTCCTTTGGCCCGACGCTCCGTTTCGACAGCGGCTAAGACGTCCTCGGGTAGGCTTATCGCGACCTTGGCAGTCTTACCCATAATAACGACCTCCTGAGGCTATTCATACCATAGTATGAACCATCGTGCGGCTTCTGTCAACCGCATGAATTGCCCCCTTCCCTTAAATCTCCCCCTTAAAGTAAGGGGGATAAAGGGGGTTACTCCCATAATTCTCATAACTCCCCTTGGCCCCTCTTATCTTAAGAGGGGAATCCTTGGGAGAATTGATGAAATCAGGGCACTCAAGTGGCAAAAAAACCGCTTGGTTCTTTGGATTTTGCTGATTTGAAATTTGAGCTTTGATCTTCATTTGTCATTTGGGCTTTGTAATTTGGCATTATTCGGGAGCTGGGCTTTATCACTTGGCATTGTTTGGGTGGACTCTTTAGAGATTGCTTCGGCTGACTGCGTCGGCCTCACAACGACAGGAGGGGAGCAGTCTCGCGAGGACTTTTGCACCACTCCTGCAAATTATCTTTTGTACACATCTCCTCTTGGAGACATCCTGAACACCAGCACGATTTCATCAAGCTTCATAAATAGCACCCTGTACTTACCCACCCTGATCCTGTAAACATCCTTTCCACCTGCTACAGGCTTCAAATCCAGCCCCAAGCCTTCCGATAATCTAGAAAAGGCAATGTCAACCAAGCGCTTGTATTCCTTCGGTAGCTTCTTATACTGCCTGGCTGCTTCTCTGGAAAACTTTATTTCAAATCTTCCCAATTGATGACCTCACCTTTCTCGTGCTCCTTTAAAGCTTTCCTATAGGACGTCTCTTCTTCACCGGTTAAAGGAGAGGTATCACTTTGGATCAACATCCTTGAAAATATGTCCATTAGAGTATTCTCAGGTAATCCTTTGAGCATCGCTATAATGCTATCCTCAGATATCGAGACTGTCTTTGCCATTTTCCACCTCCATTCGCATTGACATTATACCATTTCTATCTGTCGGCGCCGTATTTCCTTCAACCCGTAGGCACACAATTTGTCACCGCTTTTTGGGCGTTGCGAGCCTTTCCCTTCTTGGCATTGCGAGCACCTGAAAAATACGCGGCAATCTCAACCGCGCTCCGCAACAGAGCCTTTTAAGATGCAAAAGTCAAAGTGCAAGACGACAGCACAACGGTTAAAAGGTCTTGCGTTTGGGTTTGTCATTTTGATCTTCGACCTTTGATTTTTGGATTTCTGTTATGAGCCCGGCCTGGGATTAAGGTCGTATACCCGGGCCTCGCTTTTTCCGCCCACGGTGGCGGTCACCGTGAAGGTAAACGCATCGCAATACGGAAATGAACAAGGCGTGCCAGGCTGAATATAGGTCTGGTCTGGGTCAATATATTCAGCCACTATTGTGGTAGATTCAAGTTCAAATTCCTCATCCTGGTTAACATAATACTCTCGTTTGAGTCTCTTAAGCTCACTGGAAGGCATATTTTCTAAAGTGTAGATAACCTTATGCGTATAGTTGGTCCCCCAATCAATCCAGGTTAAGGTGAGAGGAAAGCCCAAAGCTCCACCGGGCGTCACGTCCCTGGCCCCCAGCATATCTTCGCTGACCAGCTTACCGGCCTGTCGCACCTGGTAAACGGCAATCATATCGTTGCGAGTACCGGCGTCCATATTGAACACCTGCATTATGGTCAGGGTAATGCCCGCGGTAACAAAGCCGGCAATGGCAGCAGCTATCAGCAGCTCAATTAGGGTAAAACCCCTCTGGTCCTTCTTCAGCTTCTTCACATTCATGCTTTCTTGAATTTTGGTTGTGGTCCTTTCATTCGTTTCCAAATTTTGTGATTTCTAATCGTCAAACTTCAAGGTCTATATCCGGGTTCCTTTTATAGCCCTCCAGCGTAAACTCCCGTTCAATCTTTGTGCTGTTCTGACTGGTAACATCATAACGAATGACGAAATACCTAACAATGACCGTCACCTTTTGGAATCCATTGTCTGGATATTCAGGCCCGGTTGTGCTATTCCAGGGTATGCCTATTACGTCATCGCCGCCTAAACAGTTGACAGTTTCACCATTACGGTTGACACTGCAAATAGTATAACCGTCAGGGATGCCCGTAATTTTTGAATAGGTGGCTACGCTTCCCGGGTCAGCCTCGGCGTACTCCTGGTTCTTCACAGACTCCATCTGACTTCTGGCCAGGCTTTCGGCGGTGGCGTGCCTATCGGTAAGTATGAGAACCGTGGCGGCGTAAGACAAAGAGGTCATAACGGCGACGCTAATCATCCCCAGAAGAGCGATAGCTATCACTATCTCAACCAAAGTGAAGCCGCGGGAGCGGCCTCGAAAGGCTTTCCTCGCCCGACTAACCAATTTCACTCTCTTCATTTTTCCACTAATGCTCATTTAGTCCCACTGCCTCACCGAGATTGCTTCGGCTGGCTTCGTCAGCCTCGCAATGACAAAGAAACCACCAGGGTCTTGATTTGTAATTTGAGCTTTGTAATTTGTCATTTTCCCCTCCATAGCCTTCCCCTACGCATTCAACTGACCATAGACAGAATACATGGCTGAGAACATGGCCAAAACAACAAACCCGATGATCAGGCCGATGAATATCGTCACTGCCGGCGTAATAAGCGCCACAGCCGCCTTGGTCTTATCTCCAGACTCCATTTCAAAGTCTGTGGCTACGGTACTCAGTGTAGTCTCGAGATTACCGGTTTCTTCGCCGACTTTCACCATCTGCGTCATTAAGGGCAAGAAGAAACTCCTCTTGGCCATGGGCTGAGACAAACCTTCGCCCCTGATTAACTCTTGCTGGACTCCTGTCAGATTCTCCTCTACGTACTTATTGCTGGTAGTGTGAATGGCCATAGCCATGACTTCCGGCAAGGGCAAGCCGATCTTCACCAGCATGGCCATAGTACGGCAACAGCGGGACAACTCACTGAGGTGGACGATACGCCCGAATACAGGCAAACGCAGCAGCATCGTATTCCAGCGATACTTCCCCCCCGGGGTCCTGATATACATGTAGACCACGGCGACAACAATGACAATCCCGAGCACGAGATAAAGAAAATAATGGTTAGTCCATTCGGTAATGCCTATGAGAAGCCTGGTGACCGCAGGCAACTCAGCGCCGAATTGAGAGTACAGGCCCGCAAATGTCGGAAAGACCTTGGTGACCAGGATCGCTACCACACCAATGGCCACGATAAACACGATAATGGGATAGGTCAAGGCACCCTTAATCTGCTTCTGGGTGATTATGCTCTTCTCTATATAGTCAGCCATCTGTCTAAGCACGATCTCCAGATTACCACCTTGCTCACCGGCAGATATTGCCCGGTGGTATATCTGAGAAAAAGCCCGAGGGTGCTTGCTCATGGCCGTTGACATCGGACTCCCGCCGCGAATATCCGAGGCCACCTCGCCGACTATTTTCCTCAGGGTTTGATTGGTGACCTGGTTTTGTAGCAAGTCTAAAGAAGTGACAATATCCGTACCGGATTCCAGGAGCAACGCCAGCTGGCGGGAAAACATCACTATATCGGCCGGCTTTATCCGGGCAAAGCCGGCAAACAGCTTCTCTTTGTTAATAAGGGAAAGCTTTCCCTTAAGGGTAACCACACGATAGCCAACATAGCTCAAGAGCTCGGTTGCCGCTTCTTCAGTGACGGCCGTAACTCTGCCCCTAACCAGTCTTTTGTCTTCAGTATAAGCGGTATAAGCGAAATTCATTTATGACCTCCAATTGTCTAAGCTGTAACGTAGGCATTCCGCAACACTTCAGCAGGCGTGGTAATGCCTTCTTTCACTTTGCGCATGCCATCGTTCATCATCGATGCCATGCCGTCTTGAAGGGCCTGAGCGCGGATAGCAGTGCTGCTGGCTTGATTGCAGACCATCCCTCCAATCGCGTCGCTCATAGTCAGAATCTCAAAGATTCCCGTGCGCTTCAGGTACCCGGTATAGGAACAGGACTTACAGCCGGTGCCGTAAAGGAACTTGGTCTGCTTCTCTCCCATCTCTTTCTCATAGGCCATCTGTTCCACCAACGGAGCCTCAATAAGGCGGCTGCAGTCAGGGCAGACGCAGCGCACCATCCGCTGAGCGACAACACCGATAACCGCTGAGGCCACCAGGAAAGGCTCTACCTTAAGGTCAACGAGACGGGAGACCACACTGGCGGTATCATTAGCATGGATAGAAGACAGCATCAGGTGGCCGGTCAGGGCTGCCTGGACGGCTATGTTTGCTGTCTCCGTGTCACGTATTTCACCAACCAATATCACGTCAGGGTCAAGACGAAGTATAGACCTCAGACCGCTGGCAAAGGTGATGCCTGCCTGCGGGTTGACCTGAATCTGGTTAATGTCCTTGAAGCGGTACTCAGCAGGGTCCTCAATAGTAATGACGTTGCTCCCTTGAGTATCGAGGGAACTGATCGAGGCATATAGGGTAGTGGTCTTACCAGCTCCGGTAGGACCGCTAATCAGAATCATACCGAAGGGGACTTTGAGCATACCCTCATACTTGGCCAGGCTGTCAGGCAGCATGCCCAGCTCTGACAACCCGAGCTTAGTCAGCGACTTATCCAGCAGCCGGAGTGCTGCTGTCTCGCCCCAGACAGTGGGAGCGGTGGCGACCCTGACATCTATCTGCCGCCCTTTGGACTCGGTGGAGAATTGACCGTCTTGAGGACGAAAATGGTCAGCGATATTCATTTCACCCAGTATTTTGATACGTGAAATCAGTGCTCGATGTATGGTTAAAGGCAAAGACATCGTATCCTGAAGAGTGCCATCTATGCGGTAGCGGATTCGCACTCTATCTTCCTCCGGTTCAATATGAATGTCGGATGCCCGGGCTTTGACCGCTTCATCAACTATAAGATTGAGAGCCTGGACCAGAGGGGTATCAGTAGTGACCCTGATGGCAAGCTTCTCATCAGTTTCTCCAACCGGTATGTCGATATTGGAAACCTGCTTTTCAATTTCGCTGTATGCTTTGTAATTGAAGTCAATAGCGTCCCTGACTTCCTGGGCACTGGCAACTACAGGCCTGATCCTCATCCGGCTCTGAGCGGATAGTGCCTCCAAAGCAAAGATGTCGGTGGGGTCTGCCATGGCCACTTCCAGTGTCTTACCGGATATAGTCAGGGGTACGGCGTTGTATCTCCTCGCCATTACCTCGGGAATCAACTGTAATGCCTCAGGCTGGGGCATCTGCCTCAGCAGCTTGGCGTGAGTCTTATCTGTCCTGACCGGCTTCCCTGCTGCCCGGGCAGGCAATTCTTCAGCCTCGGGTTTAGAAACCGGCCTTTTACTCAGCTTAAGGACTTTTATCTGCTGGTGCTGGGCAAATTGCTGTGCCTCAGGGCTAAGGGCCACCGTTGCCATGATGACCTTCTCGTCAACGCCGACTTCGTAGGCTTTGGTGTCAAATAGCATTACCTGTTCCAGGCTCACTTCCTTGTCTCCATCCAGGAAATCTATAGCCACCCTGCGCTCAACTTCACCGATTTCAGCATGAGCCAGTATATCCAAGGTATATTCAATCCCCGACCGGCCTTTGACCTTGGCTTTCTCTTTTATTCCATAGCCGCGGTCGATTAGGGACTTGATTAGTCCTTCCTTTGTCTCCAACTTGACGGGTTCCTCGGGCCTGGCTGTCTGCGCAGGCTGCGCAGGCTTCGCAGCTACCAGTTGCCCGATTTGTTCTCCGTCAATAACCTTTATTCTCTGCTTGCGAGCCAGCTGCTTTGCCTCTTGACTGACATCAGGGATGGCAACAAGAATCCTGTCAAGGATGCCGCAGTCATAAGCTTTGTTGGCAAGGCTGAAGATAGTGCCCACCTCTATCTCCCGATCGCCGCCAGCCGCAATGCCGATGGCAATAGTGTAGCTGGTGAAACCATCGTCTCTTTGGGCCAGCATATCAAAGGTATGCTCGATCCCCGAGTTCCCCAGGCGTTTAGCCCCCTCGGTTACCGCATACCCCTGCTGCTCCAGATACTCTCTAATCTGTGCCCTGAGCTTTGAACTGATCTCCATGTCGCGCGTCTCCCCGTCCACTTTGTGCAACTCAGGCACAGTGTAATTCGCCAACTGACTGAAGTCAATATTCTTACCCATGTCTTAACTCAAGCTAATCAGGACGTAACAGTCCGCTCCTTTTATAACCTAAGTACAATTTATCATATACAACGTGTTTGTCAATAGAACTTTTGGGGGGTGTCGGCGGGGGCAGGGGTCAGGAGTTGGCAGCCAGGAACCTGACTGTCGGTGGACAAGGAGACTGAAAGCTGACCGCTGGCGGCTGAATGCTTATACGCGGGATTTAGCGCATGGGATTTAGCGCTTCGCTGTCGCTATTGCGACAAGTTACTACAAGTGCCTATGAAGTGGCAGTTAGATTTCGCCGAAATCGTCCGGCCTCTTCCGTGTTTTTGCTTCCGGTGTAATCCAGCCGCTGTGCAAGGCAAGAGCAACGGCGTGGGCTCTGTCATTAGCATTCAGTTTACGGAGGATGGCACTGACATGATTCTTGATTGTTTGCTCGCTGATTGTCAGGATACGGGCGATCTCTTTATTCGAGTTGCCTTCAGCAACGTAGGTCAGAATCTGCGTTTCCCTTTTAGTAAGGGGAGCAGCTACGCCTTCCAGGGTTTTCGTAAAACCGCGAAACTGGTTCAGTACTTGCTTGGCGACTTTGGGCCTGGTCATCAGGCTTTCATTTATGGGGTATTCACCTTTGTGGGCTCGCCTTATGGTGCTGGCCAGCTCGTCGGCACTGGCCCTCTTACTCATACAGGCTGCGGCCGCAGTCTTAATGACTTCAAAAAGCTCCTGATCATTGGGGTCAGGGCTCAACACTATCACTTTGGTATTTGGGTAGTATTGGGAGATCTTTCTACCCAGGTCAATCCCGCTGAGGCTGGTCAGGTCAGAGCCAAGCAAAGCCACATCAGGGAGATTAGCCTCAATCATCTCCAGCGCATTCTGAGCGGGGTCACATTCCAATACCTCCAGGTCAGGTTGTCCAGACAGCGCCTGGCGCACTCCGGCTCTAAAAAGCGCTTGCTCATCGATTACCATAACTTTGATCTTATCCATCAGTAACCTCCAGATGAAGCTTCACATCTTTAATCCCCTGGTTATTCACATTTAGCTCCGTTGATCTATCGTATAACGTATTCCCTTTGGTGTCAATATTATATCATCTTGCACTTTCGAGCGCTTGGGGGCTTGACAAGTGCTATTAAGGTAGTATAATGGTAACAGGCCAGAAGTACCATATGGCTGTGGTGTGTAATGAATCGGCGAAGGTCTAATATAGAGATAATAGCTGATATGCTCCGAGTCGGCGAAAATGGCGCTGGCAAGACGGAGATTATGTATACGGCCAATATGAGCTATGCTCAAATACAGAAGTATCTCGGTTTTCTCTTGAGCCACGGATTCATTAACAAGGTAAAGCTAGGCAATCCGTCAGCTTCCTATCAGGTGACTGAAAAAGGAGGAGAGCTACTCAGAAATATAGACGGCATAGTTGAAGTGCTCGAGTTCCGAAACGGCAATGGCAATAATGGCCACGGGGCTTGAGGCTCGAATGTTGTGGAGTTACTAAGGGGTGCCTGGGAATTGAGTTAGGTCACCCCTTATTTACATAAAATAATGCAAAGCGTTACCATAATAGGAGCGGTACATGTCTGAAAAAAGAATCCTGATTGTAGATGCCGAACTGGTGAAGAGAATAGATGACAACCGCGGTGATCTGGCGCGGTCCGAGTTCATTGACTTTCTCATTGAGAGCCAATTGAAGGAAAAGGAAGACGGCAAGAAACAAGGCGGCGTAACTCGAGAGGAATTTCACCAGTTTCAGGAAGGCACGAAAGAGCTATTGCGCAGTTTCCTGGAATTCTTCATCAGCTACGGGTTAGAGTTAGGTAAACAACCCAGCGATAGCGAATTCGAGCACCTGACCCACAAATTGCAGACTCTGGGCGGCTCGGCTAAGGTAAAGGGCTCCTAACTTCTTCGCAATTTTCCCGCGCGGCTACATTCCCCACAGCTTCAAATAGAACTATCTTCTAGAACATAATCTCTTCCCAAGCTATTCCAGCATTGTCATACTGTCCTCAAGATAGCGATTTTTCGTTTGTCATTTCGAATGACACGGAAAAAACTGGAGGGACAGTAATGACAAAACCGATCGAGTTACTGCGTCAGGGCAGAAAAGAGGAGCTATGGCAGATGTGTTGCGGCTTTCTGAACCTCAATCTGGAGCAGTTCATGGTTATTCAGAAGAGGCTGCTTCTGGAGCAGATCGAGCTATTAAAGAACAGCGAGCTGGGCAGGAGGATGATGGGTGGTGTCATGCCTGAGACAGTAGAGGAATTCCGGACACAGGTGCCGTTGACCACCTACGCCGATTACCTGCCTGAACTTGTGGAGAAAAGGGAAGAGGGGTTGCCGGCAAAGCCAGCCATGTGGGTGCGTACTGTGGGCAGAATTGGTGAGTATAACTTCAAATGGGTGCCCCTGCCTGAGAGATTCCTACATGAATTTGAGCGGGTAGCCGGCGGCATTGGGCTTCTGGCTTCCTGCAACCCGCAGGGTGATTTTCTGGCGAAAGAACATCTGAAAACCTTAGCCACCATGGCATCCCCTGACTACGGGTCAGGTATTGTGGCATATTTGATGCAACGGGCACTCGGCTTCGACCTCCTGCCCTGCAATACAGCGGAAATGACGTTCCAAGAGAGGGTGGAAGCCGGAGTTAAGGAAGCCTTGTCTCAGAGGCTTGATGCTTTCGGCGGTCTCCCCTCGGTCCTCGTTTATGTTGGTGAAATGTTCAGACAGAGGGCAATAAATGTGGATACTCGTTTCCTGTTATCACATCCCAGGGCAGCTGTTCGTTTCCTTAAAGGACTGATCAAGAGTAAAATCGCCCATCGTCCTTTATTGCCCAAGGACTTGTGGTCGGTTAAGGTTGTCGTAGGGGGAGGCGCCGATACTGCCATTTTCGGAAAGAAGGTGGAGGAACTGTGGGGAAGGCAACCTCTTGAGATATACGGTGCCACTGAAGGTGGCGTTTACGCCACCCAAGCCTGGGACCATGAAGGTATGACTTTCATCCCCAACCTTAACTTCTTCGAGTTCATTCCCGAGAGAGAGTGCTTCAAATGGCAATTAGACCGTTCCTACGTGCCGAAGACCGTCTTGCTGGATGAGGTGAAAGCCGGCCAGAAATACGAGATAGTCATCACCAACTTTCATGGTGGCATCATGACGAGGTATCGGATGGGTGACATGGTAGAGATAACTTCGTTGAGAAATGAAAGACTCCATATTGATATTCCCCAGATGGTATTCGATGCCCGCGCTGACGACCTCATTGATATCGCCAGTCTCGGTCGGGTCACAGAGAGAGTAATCGGGGAGGCGATTGAAAACACCGGACTTCCTTATGTTGATTGGGTAGCACGCAAGGAGATGATTGATGATAAGCCTTTGTTGCACATTTATCTCGAATTGAAAGACGTTTATATCGCCAGCGAAGAAAGCCTGGCGACAGCGATACGTGAGCAATTCAAGAGGCTGGATAGAAAATACCGCTGCAACTTCTACCGGCTCATTGGTGATATGGAGCGTGTGCTCAGCTTGAAGCCTGTAGAAGTCACTTCCCTTCCCCAGGGCGCCTTTTCCAACTATATCGGCCGACGACAGTCTGAGGGAGCTACCCTACAGAGTCTGAAACTGCCGCATGTTAATCCGTCGGAAGAAGCGCTTTCTCTGTTGAGAGCTCCCAGGGTTGTCGTGGAGGCTGTACCGGCAACCGAAGCCGAGCGTGCGGCTGCCTGATAGTATCAGCCTAGTTCACAGAAAGTCAGGATGCCTTGTAAGGACAAGTAGGGCGAGGTTAAGACCTCGCCCTTTCGCATACCACTCTAAGCCCCCCGGAAATTCCTCGCCAATGGGTTAGAATGCAAAAGGTGAAGCTTCAAGCCTACTTCATGCCAGAGAGCGGTGACTGACAACGCCTGGTACCTTCTGGTATTACCTTAGTCATCTTGACAGCCGTCAAATTTATGTGAATAATAACTTCATATTAGAAAGAATTGCAGAAATGATGCCACGACCACAAGGCCAGTTGGTTCCTTCCATGATTACGAAGGTGGCGAAGTTGGCCGAGGCAATTCTATGACGGGCGCAAGATTGCCGCACACTGTCCAGCTGGTCGCGGTGATATTGAGGAAGAGCTCAAACCGATAGGCAAGACTGTGTTAGAATTTATGTGCTTGGCCAGGTAAAGGTGATATTATGCAGAACCCTGAGATTTTACCGTTAGTTGCCACAATTGCTTATATCCCCTTGTTTATCATTTTGCTATCTAACCGGCCGTGGCAACGAAGGCATACCCTTTTTCTTCTGTTTCTGATTCCGGCGGTACTCTGGAGCTTCATCACTTTCCTCAGTATGAAAAGCTGGTTCACGCACGATAAAGAGCTCGATGTCAGAATTGTGGTTTGTATTGCTATCTGGATGCTGGTCCAATTCCATTACCTCGTCCGTTCCTTTTATCAGCCTGAACGTATCAGGATGCCATTGTCTTATCTTTTCCTGGTAGCCACCATTGTGCTCGTAGCAGCGGGCCCTATCCCAGACTATCTCAAGCCCACTGTCACAGACAAGGTCGAGTACGGTGGCGGGATTATTGCCATATATTTAGTTTTTCTTTCCACTGTGGGCGTCAAGGATGTATATTCTTTGATACAAAAACACGGGCTCTCGCCCAACCCAGCAGAGCGTAATCAGATTGTCTATTTGCTTGCTGCTATTATAATCTTCACGGCGTCTTTTCTTGGCGCTATTGGCGGAGGCGAATTTCCTGTCAGCCATATCGGCAACCTTGTCATTGCCTGCATCTTGACTTACGCTGTGGTAACCCATCGTCTGGTGGATATCAATGTGGTATTCCGCCAGACTCTTATATACGTGGCCCTATACGGCGGTGGTGTCGGCATAATCTTGCTGCTTGTTTGGCTTACTCACGGGTTTGGCCAAAATGATGTCAAGTTTGCCACACTAGCAGCAGTCATCGGGCTGGGAATTCCCGCTATCCTGTTTGTTGCTCACAAGGTCCGTGACCTCTGGCAAAGGAAGGTCGAGGACGCCTTCATGGGGGCAAAATCTTTCTATCGCAGACAGTTATCTCAGTTCATCATTGGGATACACAATGTTCCTACACTGGAACAGTTGGGTAACGGATTTATCTCATTGCTCGCTCAGTCTATTGATTGCCGGAGGGCTTGTCTACTTTTGCCTCAGGCCGGAGAAGGAGGTTTCAGTGCCCAGTTCATCTACCCTCCTGTGGAGGATAATCCTATGGGGGAGTTGAAGTTGAGGAATGATAGCCCTGTTGTCACCTGGCTGGAGCGCAAAAGCACCATACTGCCGGAAAGGAGTCTTGCCATCTTGCCTGAATTCCAATCTATATGGGAAGAAGAGAGAGAACAAATCCAACTGGCAGAAGTGGAGATGTTCGTTCCCCTGACGCACGAAGGGAAAATTGTGGCTATTGTGGCCATAGGTAAGAGAAAAGACGGGAAGCTTTATGCTGTTGAGGATATTGACTTGTTGGAGTCCCTTACCGCCCAGGTGGCAGCGAGCATGGAAAAAGAGTATTCGCGTGAGCGATTGAGGGAACAAGACCGAGAAACAGCCTTGCTTAACCGTTTGACCTCAATCATAACCTCCAGCGTGAGCATCCAAATGATATTTGAAGGTTTCGCCCAGGAACTAAAGAAGGTGGCGGAGATTGACTGGGCAACAATTGCTCTGGTTGATGGAAACGAGCTTTGCTTCATGGTTCTATCCAGCACCACCGGCTCTGCCTGGCAGCCGGGGGAGAGGATACCACTGCAAGGGACAGCTACGGAATTGGCGTGCCGGGACAGGCAGGCTGTATATGAGTCTGATCTGAAACGGTCCCACAGATTCTGGACCTCGGAAAGTCACTTGCAGCTAGGGATTCGTTCTGTTGTCTATCTGCCCTTGAGTGTCACAGACCGCACTATTGGCAGCCTGATTTTGGCCAGTCGCAAACCGAACGCTTACAGTCGCGGGCAAATAAAGCTTCTAGAGAAGGTAGCTTTGCAGATTGCTGCGCCGATCGAGAATGCTCAACTTTATGCCCGGTTGGAACAGAAGTCCCGCAGTGATGAGCTTACCGGGCTATTTAATCGACGTTATTTTGAAGAGCGACTCAGAGAAGAGCTTTCCCGGCACTCTCGTTATGGCGACGTGTTTTCTATATTCATGATTGACCTGGACAACTTTAAGGCCTATAACGACGTATATGGACATCCCGCCGGGGACGTTATTCTGGGCCAGATAGGGAGAATTATCAAAGACTCTATCAGGAATGTTGACCAGGCTTTTCGCTACGGCGGGGATGAATTCGTCGTCATTTTGCCCCAGACAGCCAGAGATGCTGCCTACGTCGTAGCCGAGCGAGTTCGAAGGCAGATTGTCGAAGAGATGCAGAAGAAGGCAATTGCTGTGACCTCCAGCATCGGCTTGGCCAGCTATCCGGCAGATGGAATGTTGTCCGGTGAACTAGTTGACGTGGCTGATACCGCCCTCTATCATGCCAAGCGGACAGGAGGCAACCGAATCTTCCTGTCCTCCAATATATTGTCTAAACCACCGGATGACGGAGGGACTTCCGGCATTGGCACCAGACCCAGCAGCTTGAGTGAGGTGTATGACATAGCCTCGGTAGTGGAAGCTAAAGACCCTTACACTTACGGTCACTCCAAGAGAGTCAACATTTATGCCATGGCTTTGGCGGAAAGGATTGGGCTATCGCCTGATGAGGTGTCTGCGTTGAGCGCTGCTGCTTTGCTTCATGACATTGGCAAGGTCGGTATCCCCGATACAGTGCTTAACAAAAAGGAGAAGCTTAGCAAAGAAGATTGGGAGGCGATCAAGGCTCATCCCAGGTTAGGGGCAAATATAGTCAGTAACATACCCAAGCTAGCTCGTACTGTGACTAGCATTTTGCATCACCATGAAAGATGGGATGGTACCGGCTATCCCGAAGGACTGAAAGGCCAAGAGATCCCCATTGAAGCTCGCATCCTTGCCATAGCTGATAGCTTTGAAGCTATGACTTCTGCCCGCTCCTACCGTCCTGCCTTGTCCATTGACGAGGTGGTAAAAGAGCTCAAGAAATGTGCTGGGATTCAGTTTGACCCTAAGCTGGTGGAGGTCTTCATCGGCATTATCGAGACTAAACTTCCTGAGAAGATTAAGATAGGTCAAGACGCATCCACTGAGCAAACGAGTCCGTAGCATGGCCGGGTATCCTGAAGCAACGGCAAAATCTGAATACGAAATCACAGGTCCGAATTCCGGGATGAATTTGAAGAATGCGCCTCTGATTTGCGCTGGATATAGATAATACCGACTTCTTTGCTCATGCGCTGGAGTCGGGAAATATGTCCGGGTTTGATTAGATTTTTGTGACTTGAAATGCCATTCTGGGAAATATATTCGTATTTTTATAGCTTGTCCTTAGGAAATTCCTTCCCTTATCGGCGCCTTTTGGAAGACCTGATTAATACGTTACAGACCAAAGAAGGGGACCGGATTTTAGACGCCGGCTGCGGGCCCGGGCTGTTGATGGGGAGAATTATTGAAGAGAATAAAGAAAGACGAATCAACATCACGGGTCTAGACTTTAACAAGAGGATGATAAAGCATGCTCAAAGGAGATGCAAAGACTTCCCCAATGTGAAGCTTGAAGTTGCCGATTTGAATAGAAGCCTTGCGTTTCCCGACAATTCTTTTGACAAAGTGATTTGTTCTAACACACTCTATGCCCTTGAGGACCCTCGTAAAGTCATTTCTGAATTTCACAGAGTTCTAAAGCGGGGTGGTACGGCGATTATTGCCAATCCCAAGCCAAACGCCGGAGAAAACGCACTCATAAGAGAACACATAAGGGCGCTCAATAGGCTAACACCATTTGGCAGAAGAATTTATCATATTATCGTGTCCATTCTGCTCATTCCTGTGAATTTGGCCGTCATTACAATCAACAGGGTCATCGTCGAGAAGGGCAGAAGCGGACAATATCACTTTTTAGCCAAAGAAGACTTACAGAATATTCTTCAAGCAGTCGGTTTTAAGAATATTGATGTGAGCTCCTGTTATGCTGATCAAGATTGGCTGGTGAGAGCGGAGAAATGAAAATACGGGCAAACGATGTCGACGTCAGTCATCTCAGACTGAGAGATGGTCTTTGCCTTGATGCTCGATAAGACTCGGGATTCAGTATTTCCTCATTAGAACGCATATGTTGCGTGACAAATTCTTTAATGGCAAATGGTAGGACTTCTCCGGTGACATAGTGACGATTTTCCAGCCAGTTTTGATTAATAGTCCTCGTAGCTCGCCGTAAGAGAACAGGTGATAATAGCGGTAAACCGTTTTTTCCCTTAACCTCCACGGGATCTGTTGTTCTTTTGGTTTGAACCAGAACCTCGGTTGTGCATGGTTCCACACTGTCAAAAAGGCCTCTCCCTGGGGTTTCAATACCCGTTTCAGTTCTCCGAACGCTCTTTCCCTTTCTTCCTCGCCTTTGATGTGGTGATAAGTGGCCACCGAAATTGCCCAATCGAAGGTATTATCAGGGAAGGGCAGGGATAGGGCATCAGCAGCTACTAAGTTGACATAAAACTTGAACTTGCCGGAATATCTGATGGCCTGCTTGAGCATAGCAGGTGAGGAATCCACCCCCCAGAGCTCAAAACCGCCGGTAAAAGGCAAGAAATCCGGCCCGTGAGCACAGCCCACATTTAGCAGCTTACCGCTTTGCCATTTTGCTGCTAAGGCATTTAGTTCTTCTTTCAGCAATGGCCAATGCCTTACGCGATACCAGCTTTCAGCTATTTGGTCGAAAACCTCTCTATTTGTGGTCATAGATACACTCTGCTAAACTTTATCATATTATATTCAAATGCTCATGGTCGTCGGTTTCTTGCGCGAATGGAAAGGGGTCAACTCTGTTTTTCTTTGCGAAGAGCCTTTCTTCCTATGTCATGGCCAGGCTGACGAAATCAGACGAAGCAATTCCATTGGAAAAATAGAGTTGACCCCATTTTGTTGTTTGGCATGAAGAAAGCATCTCGAACTATTTCCGGAGTAACCCCTGTGGCAGTTATGGCCAAGCCATTTCCTTGTCCGGGTAAATGCGTTTATTGCCCAAGTTCACCCGAGGCGCCAAAAAGCTATACTCTAGAGTCTCCGGCAGTGCTGCGAGCTCGAGGTTGCGGCTTTGATGCAAACAAACAGGTTGAGGTCAGGCTCAAAACACTGGCTCAAATGGGACATGCCCGGGATAAGATAGAGCTTATCGTCATGGGGGGCACTTTTCTGTCTTATCCCCAGGACTACCAGTATCAGTTTATTAAGGACTGTTATGATGCTCTGAACGGCATCACCTCCGGCAGTCTAGAGGAAGCCAGGCAGTCGAATGAAAATGCTGAGCACCGCTGCGTGGGATTGTGCATCGAGACCAGACCTGACTTCTGCGGGGAGGAAGAGATAAGGCGCATGCTTGATTTCGGCACCACAAGGGTGGAGCTCGGCGTACAGACATTGGATGATGGGGTCCATAGCCTGACAAAAAGAGGACATGGGATAGCTGAAGTTGTCTCAGCAACCAGACTATTGAGAGATTACGGCTTCAAGGTTTATTATCATTGGATGCCCGGTTTACCAGGGGCAACACCTCAGCATGACCTACAGCTATCGCAGCAATTGTTTGGGGACGAGCGCTTTCGACCTGATGGGCTCAAACTTTACCCCACGCTGGTAGTTCGAGGCAGTGAACTAGAGAACTGGTATCGGGATAATCGCTATCAACCTTACGGTGATGAAGAAATGATTGATTTGCTCATAGGTATCAAAACACTGATCCCCAAATATGTACGGATCTCGAGGTTGATGCGGGATATTCCCAGCAAATTCATCATTGCCGGCAGCAGAGACTTAGCGCTCAGAGGAACTATTAGAAAAAAGATGGAGCAGGCAGGTGTCCACTGTAGCTGTATTCGTTGTCGTGAATATGGGCATCGCCTGAGAGATGGTTGGCCAATTGGTGAGCCGTGGCTAACCAGGTTGGATTACGAGACCCTGGGCGGGAAGGAGGTCTTCCTTTCCTATGAGGATGAGAATGAGACCTTGTTTGGCTTGTTGAGGTTGAGAGTAAATGAGAAAAGAGCAGTTGTCAGGGAGCTACATATTTTTGGTCCTGAAGTTCCCCTGGGCGGGAGGCTGGAGCGAACTGCTCAACATCACGGGCTGGGTGAAAACTTGCTTCGAGAGGCAGAGAGAATCGCCGGCGAAGAATTCAAAGCTGACAGACTGTTGGTACTTAGCGGTGTCGGTGCCCGGGAGTATTATCGCTCGCTTGGTTACCGTCTCGAAGGCAACTACATGGTGAAGGAGCTTGCTAAGCCACCTGACAGCCTTCAAAGAGACTACCTAACAACCCATCCTGATCGCAGTCCAAGAGCAAGCTAATCTGCTCTCAAGTGTTGGTCACCACGAGCGATTCAATGAACAGTTCTGGCAGATATATTGACATCGAGTAATAGCCATACTTATAATGAATCAGGGTACTACAGAGGTTGTTGTATCAACTGACAAACTTGGAACCTTGGAGAAACCAAGGAAAGGAGAAAGAGCAGATGGATGAAAACGAGGTTAGGCCAACCTGGAAATTGGCCTGGGGATTGTGGTGGCGGATGTTCCTTATCAGCCTGGGGATATCTGTGATAATCGGGGGAATCTTGTTCGTTCTATTCTTGTTGGGTGTGGTATGCATACCCTGGGAATCTTGCTTGCCGTGGTTACCGGGTGTGTAGTGACAACTTGGTGTCGTTGACCTAGAAAGATGCAGTGGTCGCACCAACCGAGCAGATTGCAGCACGCATATCGGCCGCGGTGATGGTCATTGTAGTTCTGGGGTATTGACAGTGAACGCTCCTGGCTATATTCTTATGTAATAACAAAAAAGGGGGGCAAAGATGGAGAAAACGTGGAAGCCAACAACTGCGGGCATATTGGGCATCATTGCCGGAGTCGTTGGTGTGATTCTCGGAATAGTGCTCGCTGTCCTAGGGACAACCGGGGGAGGGTTTCTGGCCATATTCGGATTGCCCGCACTGGGAGGAATTGTCGCGGGTGCATCAGCGATCCCACTAATACTAGGGATACTGGCTATAGTGGGCAGCATTTATGCTCTGACGAGGAAACGCTGGAGCCTTGCATTGGCCGGTTCTATTTGTTCGCTTTTCTGCGTTTGGTTTTTGGGAATACCAGCAATCATATTCGTTATCTTGGGCAAGGGTGAATTTACATAAAGTTCAGGACTCTCTAATTTGTATCAATGGGATTTGTAGGACTCTAAGGACAGTAAGGAGGCAAGATGCAAAATAAGTACGGTTTTCTATCCTTTGCAGCCAAGGTTTTGAGAGTCGTGGCGTGGATAGTCCTGGTAGTTGGGGTTATTGGCTCGATTGGCTATGGAATTATGACGGGTAGTGCTACAAATGGAGGCATAGGTGGGCTTGCAGGTGGGCTTGCAGGTCTTTTTATAGCTGTTGTGGGGGTAATTCTCTCCTTTCTAGGATGGGTATTCTTGCTCACCACCAGGGAACTCCTTTACCTGTTTATGGATGTGGAAGAGAACACCAGAAACACAGCTGAGCGTATTGCAAAGGAATCAAGCTGAAGCAAATTCAGACCTTAGCAGGTTATGTGAATGAAGGTAGTAGTCTTTCATTATTTGGCAGTCTCTTTCAGGAACGGGGGTTATTGATGCTGCGGAGGAAGATACACGATATCTTGCGGAGAGGACGCAAGCCAAGCAGAATACAGGAGTATTATTACATAAAGTACACCCTCAGTGTTTTGACAGTCATAGCATGGATTGTCTTGGCGCTTGGCTGTATTGGCTCGCTTGTGTGGGGAATTACCATGGGTGGGTTTGAAGGTGGGCTTCGGATTGCGTTAGGGCTAATTGCCTCATTCCTGGCGTGGCTAGTATTGCTGGCAGCGAGGGAACTTCTGAAATTGTTTGCGGATGTAAAGAAGAACACCGGAACCACAGCCCAGCACACTGCGGGGGAATCAGATTGACATAAAACCTGTGACCTAGCAGGTTGTGTGAATCAAGGCAGCAACCTTCTTCTCTCCAATAAGCTCATCCGTTTTGGCCGCGAAATTTGACTTTCACCGCCTCTGATTTCTTCCTGCTTCGTTGATCGGCTTTTCGGTTGCTGTAACGCTTTATTGCGCGTCCGTGCTTAAAACGATTTAGGTTTACAAATCCTTTTGCCACGATTTTCTAGTCAAATAAAGCTATTTTTCAGCCTGAATATCTCTTCCTCAACATCGTTGCCCTGCGCTCTATGCTGTTTTACAGCTTGTTCTATTTTGTCATGTTTGTAACTATCACTGAGGTCGGCCAGCCTGTTGTATAAATCAGCCCGCCTACCGACTTTGAAATTGAGCCTTTCTTCGTCCGGCAGAGACAAATACCTACTTACGATACTAAGGCATTTTCCCTTATCCTCTGGCATTTTCCCTTCGACCTCCATCAATAAGTTAAGTATGTGGTCGCTCTTAAGATAGCTGGTAACTTGCAAGTTTTCGATGAAAACAGCTATTTCCTTTACTACTTCGTCCTCTGTTTGCAGCTCAAAATCTCCGTCCTGCAACTTGGTCCATAACGGCATAGCCGGAGAGACGTGGACGCTGCGCAGCCTGATATAATCAGGGTCAATCTCATTTAGCACCCTGGCTGTTTCCCGGGCATGTTCTTGAGACATTTTCTTGCCCCCAAGGCCAGGCATAACATATTCACACAGTGAAATGCCTGCTTCCTTCACCTTCTTTCCGCCCTCGATATGGTTCTCCGCAGTGCAGCCCTTTTCCATATAAGTCAAGAGAGCGTCATAGCCGGTTTCCAGCCCAATATGAATCCTATCCAGACCGGCATCCTTAAGTTCCCTTAACTCCGCTACCGACTTTCTGGCTGCTGTGTGAGACCGACCATATGTAGTTACTCTATTTAAGCTGGGAAACGTCTTTCTCAGGAAGGTAATCACCGGTATGAGGTCGGGGGTACGCATGATTAGGGTGTTAGAGTCCTGAAGAAATGCAGTCTTGCCTCCTGTGGCAAGCCACTGGCCAACATGGCACACAGATGGCCCATATTGCGGTTGATTACAAACATCCGCTGCTACTTCCCTCACCTTATCGCCGTAACCCATCTTCCAGGCCATTTCCTTAATGCCCTCGCTGATAGCCCTGACTGCCTCAATGTCTCTAATAATTTCCGCCAATGGCCTCAGTTCGAACTTACTGCCCTTATATACCGGGCAGAACCGGCATCTATTCCACGGGCAGTTTCTAGTCGCCCTTATCAGGAGGGAATAAGCTTCGCTAGGAGGTCGTATGGGACCCAGCTCAAAGGTGTGGCTTAGCTTCTCTGTAATTGAGTAACTCAACATTCCACGTATTCTAGCGTGCCGAAGGGCAATAGGCAAATAGACTTTGCCCTCCCTACCATGATAATATCGGTATTTCAAAATGAAGCAGATTGAATTGGTCTCTTTTGATGCTGAGGGGACGCTGGTGACGCCTGATTTCAGCGAGACTGTATGGCACGAGGCCATCCCTGCGCTTTACGCTCAGAAGAAGGGACTTGATTTTGCTGAAGCCAAGAAGTGCGTCACTGAGGAGTACAACAAGATCGGTGTTCACAGGCTGGAATGGTATGATATTGAATATTGGTTTAGCTGTCTCGATTTGGGCTCTTCTGAACCAGTGATCCAAAGTTGCCTGAGTAAGATAACCCATTATCCCGAGATAACGGAGGTTCTTTCTTCCTTAGCCAGCGAATATAAGTTGATTGTTGCCTCAGGTACGCCGCTAGAGCTACTGCGTCTCTTGTTGCAGGATATCCAACCTTATTTTGCCCGAATCTTCTCCTCCATTTCGCACTATAGGCAGGTCAAGAACCCTGACTTCTACCTCAAGATATGTGAAGAGATGCATGTCAAGCCTGGTCAGGTCGTCCACGTCGGTGACAACTGGCAGTTTGATTTCCTCAATGCCCGACAGGCTGGCCTGAATGCTTTTCATATTGACAGGTCGGGGAGAAACCATCAGGACTCTCTTAGCGATTTAACTCAATTAAAGCATCTTCTCGCACCCTGGATATAAAAAATATGCTCTCCTCTGGTGCGAAAATAGTCAGCATCTGATATTGACATATCCCCTATGACCTGTTACAATACGATTGAGGCTATTGTGTCGAAAGGGACGGCCAGTATGTAGAATACAGAAGGGCAATTGACCAGTTTCTTCATCACTTACCTCCTTTTTACATATACGACGGGAGCGAGTTAAGCTCCCGTCGTCCTGTCTAGGTCTTCCTGGTGGACAGCTCATGTGTCCCGTCACTACCCATTCTTGACTCGAGAACACTGAGGTGGGCACCATCCTTTCTGTCGAGCGAACCTTGAATCCTGATGCGAAATCACTGCCGTCTGAAGTGCCCGATTGCCTGTAATGACCGGAGCAGTGTATGGTGATGGAGACTTGACAGCATGAGGTGAGTGGCATACTATGAACCAAGATTTTGGAAAGACTAGACTGTCCCGAAGGATGTGATGTATGGGGATAATTCTTGGTTCGATGAGTCACCGTCACCTAGCAAGAGTCAGTATCTTCTTTGTCATGGTAACCTTAATTGCTGGGATAGCGGGTTGTAATGGTGGCGGTGAATCGTATACCCTCAGCATCACCGGTACTGTCGGAGGGTCTGTAAGTACTCCTGGTGAGGGGACTTTTGCCTACGACCGGGGTATAGTAGTCGAACTGCTGGCAAGCCCCGATGATGGTTATGAGTTTCAGGCGTGGACCGGAGACACCGAGCATATTGCCGACCCCGGTTCAGCCTCTACCACGGTTCTTATGAACGGAGACTACTCCATAATGGCCAACTTTGAGAAGGAAGATGGAGCAAATCCAAGCCCTGTTCAACCTCACTGAACAAAAGCGGTCGCCTTTCTTCTTTGCCTCCACATTCGGTAGCGCCGCGCTTCAGGGTCGTGCCGCATCCCCAGCTTGAGCCGTGATCGAAATGCCGCTTTGCATCAATTAGTGGGGGCGAGGCAATCTCACATGATCAGCCTGGAGAAACAGAGTTGGTCCTTGTGGAGCCAGCAATCAAAGGGCCGACCGTGCCTGGTATTGAGTGGCACGGCCGGCCCTTTACCATAGCAGGTGTGCTGTCCTATGCTATGACCAGTGTCTCACACACCTGACACCATACTACCTTAGTTCCGCCACATATCCCCCGTGGTTTGAACCACCCAGACAATGGGGTCAATAACGAACTCTCTGACCAGTGTCCTCACAAGCTCATTCCCGGCTATGAAATCAGCTATGGGAGGACTAAGCTGGTAGTACAGGGCAACGAATCTTGATCCCACGGCGCTATTCAGCAATACTAAGTCACGGAACTCCCGCAGGACGTCGATCTGTTCAGCGGTCGAAGTCCCATAGGCTGCGGTGGCAATGAAGCAACCTATGTGGGACTCTGCATCTGTTGTGAATTGAAGTGTGGTACCGTCAATCACAAGATCACTATACTGAAGCTGAGCTTTGAACTGATACTGCGTGCCCGCAGTGAGCCCTGTAATCAGCTTAGCATAGCTACCACTTGTTGTCTTGGTCGTCCAGTCAGTGGTAGCCCAGGTCGCATCGGTGGACTTCTTGTACGCAAAACGTACTTTCACGGGGCTGAAGTCCCCGACCGTGTAGTTCATGTTGAGCGTAGCTGAGTCGGTCTCGATTCCGGTGGCGGCCTTTGTGGTAACCGTCGGAAGCACTGGAGAGGGCGCCTCCTCGAAGTTGGCGGTGATGGAGTAGTTTCCGCTCATGGTGATGGTGGTTTCCGCCGAATCGGGATCGTCAATCTCCTCAGTATCCCCTGTCCAGTTGACAAACTGGTAGCCGGAATTTGGGCTGGCCACCAGGTCGACCACCGTTCCCTCTTGATAAGGGAACACTCCCTCACCCGGTGTGTTCACCGAACCACCAGCTGTGCTGGAAATGGTGAGGTCATAGAACACGGTCACAGTTATGGTGGTATCACCACCGACGGGGTTTTCCACACTGGCACCGGTGACGGTGCCCTCGATAATATAGTCTCCTAGTTCAGCATCAATAGGGACAGTGAGTGTATAGGTGACCGTCTTGGTCTCACCTGCCCCCACCGTAAACCAGACCCACTCAGGCGGAGGGCCAGCCTTAAAGGCACTGGCATCGTCGGTGCCCCGGGTAAACTCCCACCCATCGGGAATCACCTCCTTCAATGCGAAGGCCTTGGACTCCGTGAGCAGGTTTTCAAACTCAACCGTAATCTCCACCTCCTGTCCCCGCACTGCCACCTTGGGGTCTGTCGTGCGAGACGCGTCAGCCGTTGGGTCTGCCGCAAGAGCAACACCAAGGAACGAAAGAAGGAGCACGGCTGCTACCAGTGCCGAGGTAATTACGGTCCTTATCTTTCTGTCTCTCATTTTATTGCCTCCTTTCCAAGATTCTGAAGCACCCGTCTTTCTAATTTTCTAATCTGTGCTTTCATTCTTTCAATTGTTAACCAGTATCAACCAGAGGGAAGGAACCCGGGCTAACCCCGGTTCCTGTCCCTGAATCTTCTTCAGGACCCCGCTGCAATCCACTCGTCAGCAAGCTCCAGCAATTGGGCGACGGTAATGGGCTCCTCGAAACAGGGCACCACCACATCTGAAATCCAGTCATCGGCAGCAGCAAGAAGATCCAGAGTGGTAACCTGATCCCGGGGCTCATGCAGCCTCCGATAGTGGTTCAGGATGTCTCCGACCTCCGCGGTAACAATCTCAGTTCCCGTAAGGCCTGCGACAACCTCTTCAGTATCCGCATCAATCAAGGAGAAGGTGATGGTGTATTCCCCCGCCTTGCTGAAGTGGAGTGTCCAGACAGTGGTTTCATCGTAATCTGCTGGCAAGTCGAACCCAGCCAACGGACCCCAGTAGCCCGAGTTGACGAAGGTATGCTCCTGGTCTTCGGAGTCGGTGGCCTTGAACGTAACGTCACCCGGACCGTCCGCTGCAAACTTGAACCTGACATCGTCATAGCCGCAGAACCCCGACATGTCGGTCTGGAAAGTCACCGGTATCTCCATCTCCTCGCAAGCCACGATGTGGTCTGGAATATCGTAGACAAAGTGATAGGTAGAGCGTTCGCGGACTGTAACCGTAGCCTGGCACGCCTCCAGGAATCCGTCAGCGGCCGAACAATCATTGGCATCCACAATGGAGGTAACCTGGATGGTGTAGACACCGGCATCCAGTAAGCTAGAGAATAGTGTGTCACTCTTACTGACGGTCGCTGTGCCGTCCAGAAGGGGATCCTCTGCCACAGTCCACGTGATTGTATACGGGGCCTGGCCTGCGTACTCCTCAAAGAGGGTAACTGTAAGTGTCACACCTTCGCAGTACTCAAACTCTGCATAGGAGCCGGCTTCCACTCCGTTGAAGCCAAGGCTGATGATCGGTCTTTCGCAGAAGTTAGCGGTGATGGAGTAGTCCCCGTCCATAGTGATGGTGGTTTCGGCAGCAGCGGGATCGTCAAGCGCCTCAATGTCGCCGGTCCAGCCGGTAAACTGGTAGTCATCATCGGCCACGGCCACGAGATCAACGACAGTGCCCTCGTCATAGGTAAACGGTCCCTCGCCTGGTGTAGTTACCGAACCGCCAGCTGTGCTCGATATGGTGAGGTCATGCAACACTCTGACAGTTATGATGGCGTCTCCTCCAACGGGGTTCTCGACCCCGGCACCGGTAACCGTGCCCTCGATAGTATAGTTTCCTGCCGCAGCATCGATCGGGACGGTGAGGGTGTAGCTAACTGTCTTAGTCACCCCCGCCCCCACTGTGAGCCACACCCACTCAGGCGGAGGGCCAGGCCTAAAGACACTGGCATCGTCGGTGCCCCGGGTAAACCCCCACCCACCCGGAATCTCCTCCTTCAATGCGAAGGACTTGGGCTCAGTGAGCAGACTCGTGAACTCAACTGTAACCGCTATCTCCTCTCCAGGCCCGACCACCTTGGGGCCTATACTGCGAGACGCCTCAGCCGTTGGGTCCGCCGCAACAGCAACACCAACGAGCAGGAAAACGAGCACCACCACCGCCACGGCCGAAGCAATTAGAGTTCGTAGGCTCCTGTCTTTCGTTTTATTGCCTCCTTTCCGAGATTCCGAAGCATCCATTTCTCAATCTCTCAACCTGTGCTTTCAGTCTCTCAATCGTCAAGCGATAATTAACCGAAGGGAAGGGACCCGGGTTAACCCCGGGACCCCTCCCGACTCTTCGCTAAGGGCCGGCTGCTATCCACTCGTCAGCGAGCTGCAGCAACTCGAGCGTGGTAATGGGCCCCTCGAAACCAGGTGGCACCACATCTGAAAGCCAGTCATCGGCAGCAGCAAGAAGATCCTCGGTGTCAACCTCGTCATACGGTTCGTGCAATCTGCGGTAGTAATCGATGATATCTTCCGCCCGCACGCTGACGACCTCAGAACCTTCAATGCCTGCGATAACCTCACCGTCGGGAGCCTCAATCAAGGCGAAGGTGATGGTGTATTCCCCTGGTTCGGTGAAGTTCAGCGTCCAATCTGTGGTGGCGGAGTAATCCGCCGGCAGGTCGAAGCCTTCCGGTGGGCCCCAGTAGCCCGAGTTGACAAACGTGTATTCATGCTCTTCCGAGTCCGTAGCCTTGAAGATGACATCACCGGGACCGGTCGCATAAAACTTGAATCTCACGCCATCATAGCCACTGAATCCCAGTTCATCAGTCTCGAATGTCACCGGTACCACTACCTCTTCGCCGGCCACAATCAGTTCCGGTACCTCGTAGACAAACTTGTAGGTCGATCGAGGCTCGAGAATTGTCATGTCTTCGTCGCCAAACCAAGGAATGAAATCGACGTTGTCGCTGACGGCATCGCCCTCGCCATCGGGGTTGAGTGTCTCGTGGTATGGGCCACTGGCATCGCCCCACCAGTTGTACGTGGCATCGAAAGTGCCAGTGCCACCATTGTAGACGCCGCAGTCCCCGTTGCCCTCAATACTGTTGAAGTGGGCACTGATGTTGTCGGCATCAACCCCTGCTTCGATGTGGATACCGGAACCATCCTCAACGTTATTGGTAATGGTATTGTCGCTGATGACGCTCCCGGAAGCTACTGAGCTTACGAGGCGTATACCTTCCTGCCAGCCAGACACGATGTTCTCTGAGATTGTGACCGTGATGCTCCCCGCCGGCGAGTTTTCAGGGAAGTCTCCAATGCTGATGCCATCCGCTGATGTTCCTTCATTACCTGTGAGTTGGTTGCTATCTATGGTTGCGGTGATTGCTGCTCCGTCATCCCAGCTCAGAACACCGATCGCCGCGTTCTGATACCCGTAATAAGCATCATCATTAGCAGCGCTCACAGTATTGTTCACAAACGAAACGGCCCACGCCCCCGCCGCATAGTACTGGGCACAGAGGCCTTGGAGTCCAACTGCTCCACCATCTATGGTGTTACCTTGTGCCGAGCCGCTATTATTGTCAAATATGATCCCGATCTGGCAATCGGTTATGACATTACCGTTGGCAGAACCAAAGTTGGCGCCGCCGAATACGATTCCAGCTGACCACCACTGTTGTGTTATCCACGAAAGGTCAGTGATGGTGTTATCGCTTATGGTGGCGGTGGCATCCCTGCCGACATTAACACCGTTCTGAACCTCATCATCACTGGGGAGAGGCCCACGCCCGGTCAGGATGTTATTATGAATGTTACAAGTGAGTCCGCTTCCCATTACCTCCATGCCGTTCTTGTCCCAGTTAGAAATACTTGAGCCTTTCACCTCCACAGACACAGTGTTGGTCGCCGCAGACATGTATACGCCGTAGCCTCTATCCCAACCACTCCACTTGCCTCCTCCTGCAATGCTCACCGTATCAACAATGCCGCCGGTCTCGCGATAGAAAATTCCCGCAAGGTAATCCGCACCTGCTGGCTTCGTGGCAACAAGGCTTTCGTCAACCTTCAGGTTCTTTATCGTCACGGGGCTGCCATCAGGTACGTTAGCCACAATAATACCAGCAATGTTCTTCGTGTTAGGTGTGCCGTACCAGAATAGGCCATCCAGTACCGTTGTCAGCTTGGCAGCCGAAGACGGCTGGACAATAGTGGTATTCCCAGCACCCTGCAGTGCCAGGCTTTTGTTGATTACCACCTGTTCATCATATATCCCCGCCGCCACAGAGATAGTGTCGCCGGGTGAAGCAGCATCAATAGCCGCTTGAATGGAAGAGAACCCTTCCTCAGTGTCCTCGTTTACCACGGGCGCAAAACTCTCGCCGTCAGGATACGCATCGTCCAACCAGGGGACGTAGAGAACATTGTCGGACACCTTATCACCCTGACTGCCAACATTGAAGGTGTTGCCCACATGCTCTGGCCCGTTGGCGGAACCCCACCAGTTATCGGTGGCGTTGACCTCTACAGCGCCCACTTGATCTATGCCAGCGCTATCGTTGCCGAAAATGTTGTTGTAATGTGCTACTACTACGCTGGCGTCAGTCTCGAGGTAACCGACAGCAATGCCCCAAGTGTTACCCGTAAGTGTGTTGCCAGTTATGGTAGCCTCCGTCCCAGACCCGTAGTAGTCGGTCACCAGAATGCCTGCCGACTCGGAACCATCCGAAGACGCGACACCCAGGCAGTTCGTGATGGTGTTATCCGTGATAGTAGCGACCCCACCATAACCAACTTCGATGCCATAGTCCAGCCAGTCACCCTCACCCTTGCCGGTGTAGTTGTTAGCTGTTACCAGGACGTTGTCAGCACCAACCCAGATCCCCACTCTTCCGATGTCGGTGAAGGTGTTATCGCTGACTGTGACGTTGTTGCCATATATAACTACACCAATACCAGTATAACCGGGAAACACTATGTTCTTAAATATGTTGTTGTCAAGGGTTCCGGTACCGGGATCGGTATAGCGCACACCGCCATAAAGATTTCCATCCCCGTCAAGCGTTACGTTGCTCAGGTTGAACTCACCCGCGTTTACCCTGAAAAGGTAAGAGTCAGTAAACCCTGGATCCGGCTTGATGATGGTTGTGTCCTTGTTTTCGCCGATGATGGTCAGGTCCTTGTCGATAATGATCTGTTGCACGTGAACATACGTGCCCGCCATCACCTCTACGGTGTCACCGGATTCGGCCGCATCAATGGCATCCTCAATACTGCTGAAAATGATGGGTACCTTGATACCACTGCCGCGTACGACCACGGCGCGGTCGAAGGTATTGTTGTCGAGGATGAGTTCGAGGTCGAGGCCTCCGCTGATATCTTCAACCTGTATGGTGTTATTGGTGAACGTGTTGCCCTCAATGACAGCGTCCTCAATACCATCCGCCGCATAGAGGCCGTGACTGGAACCCGTCATGTCGTTTTCGGTGACGGTCAAATTGCTGGCGACATAGAAGTAAAGACCCAGGTCTACTTCCTCTATGACGTTGCCGTGGACAGTGTTGCCGTCGATGATGCCCATCGTCGCGGCAATCTTGTCCGGATCACCCTCAAGCCCGATGACACCCATCTCTACGCCCGCTGAGTTCTCCCCACCGTTTCCGATCACGGTGTTGTCGAGGATTTGATTGCCCGATACGTCCTCGCTGAAGTCCATCTGCTCATATGCGCCGTAACGCGTGTCGAGGCATACCGCGATTCCGGGGCAGGAGTAATCTTCAGCGGTCGCGGATGCATCGATTGTGTTGTACTGGACGAGGTTATCGGAGCAAATGCGCCAACTTGGCGGCATAGCGCCGAGGAAGATACCTATGCCTCCCCCGCCGGCAGCCACCGTATCCGTTATTGTGTTATTGGTTATCGTCCAGCCGCTGCCTCCCCAGTTGGTAATCCCCTGTACGGTGTCATTCACCTCGATGTCATCAATGGTTACGTCATCCACATCTCGGGCAAAGACGGCAAAAAAGAATCCGCCCCCCTGGTTATTGTTGACGGTGAAATTTCTTATCTCAGCTCCGTCAGCACCTGCATCAAGCCTGAAGGCAGTAGTGTATGCACCGCCAACTTTATAGGGTACTCCGCTCGTGATTACCGGTGCTTCGCCCTCATTTCCCTCAATAACCACTTGCTTATTGACGACGGCGCCAGCATACTCCCCCGGTGCCACTATGACGGTATCGCCAGAAGATACCTGGTCGACTGCATGCTGGATGGTTCTCCAAGGATTCCACCAGGTACCTGTGCCCGTCCCATCGCTCCCCGTAGTAGAAACGTAATATGTCGTTCCCGGACTTGCCGCCACAGGCGCCGCCATGATCAACCCTAGGGTTAACGCCAGCACCGCGGCAAGCAATAAAATAAAAGCCTTCTTCATCTTATTCTCCTTTCGTCTTTATTTCTTAGCTTTACCTCAGAAATATTTGAGGCTTCGCTTCCCTCGCCCAAGACCGACCTGTCCTCCCTATCAGGAGGGGACTCCATGAGCAAGGATAATCTCCCTCGGGTCGGTCACTCACCACCGCATCTTAGGGCCGTTTGCCGGCGATATACTCCGCGTGATATAATAAATACGGTGGTGGTTGACCGACCATCGCCAAAACCAAAGAAGAGACCTGCTGCCGCAGGTCTCTTCCTAATTTAGTTTACATTTGCACTCTCGCCCTCTACGACGTTCCCGGTTTTCCTCAGCCATGCCCCGTCCAGGTAACAAGTCTCTTTATCGTTGATGAGGCTCAGGAATAATGTACTTACATGTCTCATCCTGTTGACCAACCCAGTCTCGCCTGTTCTGAACTGTTTTGCCTCCCAAACCAAACTTATTTGCCTAGCTACATTGACGAGTAAATCCTCTATATTACAGTAATAGATAACGCATATAAATTAGAACAGACATTACAAGAATAACAACTGGGGGAAGAAAAGTCAATACCCCAAATGGCCAGGTTAAGTATACTCGTGGTTGAAGGAGATTATCTAGGGTGATAGAATTGAGGCAAAAGCTTATAAGGGGGTCAGATATGCTTCAGATGTTGGTGTATTTTTTCAGGGTCACGTACAAACAGCAAAGGACGCTATTTCAACAAAGCTACGACGTTGACATCCAAAAGGTCATAAATCCAAAGGACATTGTCAACCGATATGAAAGAGATTGGAGATTCTCCAAACCTACAGTTAAGGGTAACTACCTTATGGGTAAGTTTGGCTTTGTGCGAAGAGGGAAAGAAGAAATAGGGGATTACGACGAAGAGCAGCAAGACTTTATCCGACAGACTATAGACGCAAAGCAAACGACATGGGTACTCTATGTCATTGATTTTGAGAATCATGTGCTGGCTTTCGAGGCTAAACCACCGTTAATCTATTACCAATCATTCAAGGGGGCGTTCCAAAAGAATCTTGATAGTAACTACCCGCAGCTCAATTTCATAGTGGAAGACTTCGTACAGACATCGAAATTCGTGTCATGGGTAAAAGAGGAAGTGGATAGAGTCACGAACTTCAAGGCTAGCCTTCGTGCTCGAAATCCTAATTACGCCAGAGACCCAAAATTCATCCAAAGGTTGATGGGAGAAACCAATGCTGATAGGGCGAATTTAGAGTTTAGCAAATTAAAGGACTCTACGGACTCCCTAAATACAGGGACTGTGATAAATGACGTAGTGACATACGGCGAGGAAGGTTACTCATCCATTGTCGCTCGTGGTAAAAAGGGAGAGCAGATTAGAATATTCGATTCGAGCAAGAAAACTCCGTCCCAGCGTATCGATGTCGCTAAAGACATAAAAGACACATTGAAGTGGAAAACGATAACAGGGGCACTGAAGAGGTTTCTCAAATGAAGGGCAATAACAAACCATTTGGCAAATGGGGATTCAAGGATATTCTGAAGGACTATTCCTTTTGGGTCACACTAGTTATATCTGTGTTAATCGCTTGCTTTGGCAATCAGCAGACGTTGCGTTCCGTAATGGTTGATTTGGGGATAGCGATGGTAGGGGTGAGTGCTGCTTTGCTAGGCATCGTAATAGCTGGGCTTGCAATCTTTCTAGCATTTGTTGATAGGAAATACCTAACACTAATTGACGAGGTATTTGGCGTTGGCAATGAACTATTTCCAGTCAAAGTGACAAGCATTACGGCTATCCTGTGTTTGTCATTTAGTCTAGGGCTGATTCTGGTTGGCAAACCGCCAGCATTGATTTTTCGCCTCATTCTTATAGGTGCGTTATGGAGCTATTCTTACCTGTTATGGCAGATATATGAAGTGGTCAAATGGCTAGTGGAACACGCAAAAGCTCGTGCTATGCAGATACGAAATGAGGAAAAGGATACTCAAAACAAAGATGAACTGTAAATACTGTAATTCACCGAATGTAGTCAAATTTGGCACGTTTCAAGGTATCCAGCGTTACTGGTGCAAAGACTGTAAGAGGAAATTTGCCGATAACAAAGCCTTGCCCACAATGAAAACACCCATTGAGCATATATCCTCAGCCTTGAGTTGTTACTTTGGCGGTATGCCCTTAGATGCTATTCAGAGGCACTTACAGCAACAATTTAACGTCTATTACTCGGAAATGGGCATCTACAACTGGGTAAAGCGATTTTCCAAAGAGGCAGTAGAAAGGACAAAGGACTTTCAGCCTATCATTGGTGATACTTGGATAGCGGATGAGACAGTATTGCGTGTCGGGGGGAAGAAAGTTTGGTTCTTCGATGTGATAGACGAAAAGACACGCTATCTACTCGCAAGCCGACTGACGGAAAGCAGAGCAACCAAAGAAGCAGCTTTGGTAATGAACGAAGCGAAACGCAGAGCGGGTAAATCGCCAAAGAGAATACTTACTGATAAGATGGGGGCGTACATAGACGGAATAGAACTTGTCTTTGGGGCAGATACAAAGCACATTCAAAGTACGCCTTTCACCGATGTTAATTCCACGAATATCATTGAACGCTTTCAGGGCACACTGAAAGACAGAACGAAAATTGTACGTGGCTTCAAGAGCATGAAAACAGGTGAGCTACTAACCGATGCTTGGCTAGTTCACTATAACTTCTTCAAGGAACATGAGACGTTAGGCAATATCCCCCCAGCACAAAAGATGGGCATACCCACACCTTTCAAGAATTGGGCTGAGGTTGTTAGCCGAGCAAAGGTTATATGGCACGTAAAACCGAGTATAAAACCAAACCTAACATCATTCACAAGGCTAAAGCCTATGCTACAAAAGCCTATTGTAAAGAGGAAACACCCTAAGAGAAAGCCAAAGGGCTTAAAACAGAGGGCTTATACCATGCTAACAGCGTCTACAATGAGGCTAAGAACATGAAAAATGCTAATATACTCGGTGGATTAATTCAATATATAGTGGAGGTGGTTACATGAAAGAGACTAATCCTTTTCCTAGTATGTTTGCTATTCCGCCGAGCCTTCCTAAAAACCAGCTTCTATATGGGGATAACCTTACCATTATGCGGACTATGCCTAATGCTTGTGTTGACCTGATTTATCTTGACCCGCCTTGGAACAGCAAGAGGAATTACAACCTTATTTATAAGAAGTTGACTGGTCAACCAGTTCCTGAACAGGAGGAGGCATTCTGTGATACGTGGGAAATGGACACTGAGAAAGAGGAAATGGCTCGGAGGATGCCCATTGTTCTTAGAGATTATGGAGTTGACGATGAGCTTGTTTTATTCTGGAAAGCATGGATTGATGCGTTAAGGCATTCACAACCCAGACTTCTCGCCTATTTGATTTACATGACATATCGTTTGTTTGAGATGAGGCGCATATTGAAGACAACAGGTTCGCTTTATCTTCATTGTGACCCTACAGTAAGCCATTACATTAAGGTTATTCTGGATGGTATATTTGGGCATAGTAATTTTAGGAATGAAGTAGTTTGGTGTTACGATAGGTGGATTTCGCTTTCAGCAGACTTTCAAAGAAACCACGATATAATCTTTAGGTACGGCAAGACGAAGGCTTTTACATTCAATACTATTAGGGAGATAGATGAAAAAAGGCGGAAGACTTTGGAAAGAGGATATACTACAAACCTTTTACATAATGGCGAAAGGCAACTGATTGTTTACAAGGGAAGCGAACATAAGAAGAATATCCAAGAACTCATTAAGAAGGAGAAGTTTGCACGAGTGTTGTATAGAGAGCCAGAAGGTAATCCCTTAAGGGATTGGTGGGCAATAAATATCATACACCCTAAAGCAAAGGAACGACTTGGTTATCCCACACAGAAGCCCATAACACTTCTTAATCGCATTATTGAGGCATCGAGTAATCTAGGCGACATAGTATTTGACCCATTTTGTGGCTGTGGAACAACAATTTATGCTGCTCATCTATTAGGGCGTAAATGGATAGGGTGTGATATTGCAATTCTTTCAGTTAGACTTATTCGTGATGTACTCCTCAAACGATATGGGCTAAAGGAAGAAATAGACTATGAGGTCAGTGGTGTACCATTAAGTGTTGAAGGTGCAGAGTATTTGTTTGACCGAGACCCACGCCAGTTTCAACACTGGGCAGTAGAACTAGCTGGTGGATTCGCCAGTACAAAGACCACTGGTGATAAGGGCATAGATGGGCGAATCCATTTTGAGACAGAAGGTGGGAAGTTAAAGAATATGGTTTTATCTGTCAAAGGTGGGAAATTGATGCCTGAATTTATGAGAGGTTTACGGGGCGTAGTAGATAGGGAAGAATCGGATACTAAAATGGGTGGGCTTATTTGTTTACAACAGCCAACAAAGGGAATGTGGGATGAGGTTGCAAGTGCTGGCGTTTATACTTATCTTGGCAAAGCATATGATAAGTTGCAAATTAGAACAATCCAGGAATTATTAGATGGTAAGGGATTTGATACGCCCTCAAAAGTACCGACTTTAGGATGGAAAAATCAGATTGTTATGCCAATATGAAGCTAGTCTTGAGTGATGGGATAGGCTTATCAACCACGTTTATACTGAACCAATGGCCACCATTTATCAAGAATCTATCCATTGACTCGATGTCATTGAGCAAGTTCTGAATGAATTATGTTTTGGATAAAGTGGAAGCGCATGGACTGGAGACGACGATAGAAGAGCCGACCGTGCCTGGCACGGTCGGCTCTTCGCCATAGCAAGTGTGTTGTCCTCTGCTAGAACTAGTGTTTCATACCCCTGACACCATATCTCCTTAGTTTCGCCACATATCCCCCGTAGCTTCGACTACCCAGACAATGGGGTCAATCAGGAACTCTCTCACCAGAGTCCTCAAAAGCTCATTTTTGGCTATGAAATCCGCTACAGGCGGGCTAAGTTTGTAATACAGGGCGACAAATTGACAGCCCGCGGTGCTATTCAACAACACTACATCCCGGAAATCTCGCAGCACATCTATTTGTTGAGCCGCAGGGGTGCCATACGCTGCGGTGGCGACAAAACACCCTCCTCCAGAGGGTGGCGGGGTTGATGGCGTGTCTGTGGTGAATTCAAGGGCAGTGCCCTCAATCACAGTGTCGTCGTACTCAAGCTGGGCTTTGAATGCATAAGTGGTGTCGGAGTCAAGTCCGCTGAGTTGCGTGGCATGGGTGCTGTTGCCCGATCTAGACAGCCAAGCAGTATAAGACCATTCTGTGTCGGTGGATTTCTTGTAAGCAAAACGTACTTCCACCGAGGTGTAGTTTCCTGCCGTGTAGCTCATGTTCAGGATAGCTGAATTGGCCGTGATGTCGACGGAGGCCTGTGTGGTAACCGTTGGAGATGCTGGAGGCAGTACCTCTGTATGGATGCACTCTCCATTCTCGCATGTATCGATCGTAGACGGGTCGCCATCGTCGCAGTCCTCAACGAATTGGTCAGCGGTATAGTAGCTATCACCCTCGACGCATCCACCATCTACGCAGGAAAAGTCGTGGAACATGTGGTGCATCCAGACCTCACCGTCACTACAGTAATACTCCCAGTCATCGTAGTAGTCCAGGTCATCGCAGTCCTCGACCCATTCACTCTCCGGGGCCACGTCTTCATAACATGTACCGTTCAGGCAGTAGAAGTCGTGGAGGTCGCGTGTTCGCCAGACACTGTCGTCAACACAGTAATACTCCCAGTCGGTGTAGTAGTCTGCCGGGCAATCCTCCACCCACTCACTCTCTGGGGTCACGTCTTCATAACATGTGGCGTTCAGGCAGTAAAAGTCATGGAAGTCACGAGTCCGCCAGACACTGTCGTCAACACAGTAATACTCCCAGTCGGTGTAGTAGTCTGCCGGGCAATCCTCCACCCACTCACTCTCCGGGGTCACGTCTTCATGACATGTACCGTTCAGGCAATAGAAGTCATGGAAATCGCGTGTCCGCCAGATGCTATCGCCATCGCAGTAGTAGACCCAGTCGGTATAGTAGTCTGGCGGGCAGTCCTCATACCATTCACTCTGTGGGATTACATCTTCATGGCATGTGCCGTTCAGACAGTAGAAGTCATGGAAATCACGTGTCCGCCAGATGCTATCGCCATCGCAGTAATAGACCCAGTCATCGTGGTAGTCCGCCGGGCAATCCTCACATCCAATCAAGTCCGTTCTCCAGTCTGTCTCCGTGGGGACACAATCGCCACCGACACACTCGTAGTCCAGGTATACCATGTCCTGATAGGCGCAGACCTGGGTTTCGTTACATGCGGTGTAGGGACTACCATCTTCGACCCAGCCATCCAGGTAGTCACAGTCTATGGGGGTATGGACGCACTGGCCGTTTTCGCAGGTATCGATGGTGCAGGGGTCGCTGTCATCGCAGGACTCGCAACCAATTAAATCGGTTCTCCAGTCTGTCTCGGTGGGGACACACTCACCGCCGACACACTCGTAGTCCAGATATACCATGTCCTGATAGGTACAGACCTGTGTCCCATTACATGCAGTGTAGGGGCCGCCATCCTCCACCCAGCCGTCCAGGTGGTCACAGTCTATGGGGGTAAAGGTAGCCGTGACCACCTTATTCCCATCCATGGTGATGTTCGTTGAGGCAGCATAGATATCAGCGATGGTGCCCACATCGCCAGTCCAGTTGACGAACTCGTAACACGCATCCGCCGCGGCTATCAGGTCAACCACATCGCCGCAGTCATAGGTAAATGTATCCTCTCCGGGGTCGGTTACCGAGCCGCCATCGGTGCTGTCTGCTGTAAGGTTGTAGCTCAGCAGTGCAAAGTTGGCGGTGATGTTGTAGTTGCCGTTCATGGTGATGTTGGTCACGGCGGCGTTGACGTCGGCAACGGTACTCACATCTCCAGTCCAGTTGATGAACTCGTAACACACATCCGCCTCGGCCACCAGGTCAACGACCGTTCCCTCATCGTAGGTAAACACTCCCTCGCTAGGTGTGGTTACCGAGCCTCCCTCCGTACTGCTGGTGGTGAGGTCATACTGCCTGACAAACTCGGCTGTGATGGAATAGTCGCCGTTCATGGTGATGTTGGTCGCAGCGGCGTTGACATCGGCAATAGTGCTCACATCACCGGCCCACTCGACGAACTGGTAGCCAGCATCTGGAGTCGCCACCAGGTCCGCCATATCGCCGCAGTCATAGGTAAACGTACCCTCTCCGGGGGTAGTTACCGACCCGCCATCGGTGCTGTCTGCTGTAAGATTGTAGCTCAGCAGTGCAAAGTTAGCGGTCACGTTCTTAGCTGCATCCATGGTGATGTTCGTTGAGGCAGCATAGACATCAGCAATGGTGCCCACATCGCCAGTCCAGTTGACAAACTCGTAACACGCATCCGCCGCGGCTATCAGGTCAACCACCTCTCCTTCATTATATGTAAAAGTATTCTCACCGGGCTCGGTTACCGAGCCTCCTTCTGTGCTGGAGATGGAGAGGTCATACTGCTTGACAAACTCGGCTGTTATGGAATAGTCGTCGTTCATGATGATATTCGTCGCGGCGGCGTTGACATCATTAAGGGTGCCCACATCACCAGCCCACTTGACAAACCGGGAGCCAGCATCTGGAGTCGCCACCAGGTCAACTACTGTTCCTTCATCACAGGGAAACACTCCCTCACCAGGCTCGGTTACCGAGCCTCCTTCCGTGCTGGAGATGGTGAGGTCGCGTGATGCTGGTCTAATCGCTATGGTAAAGGCAACCCATTGCTCCGTTACTGGAATAGTGAAAGGGCCCGGGTTTTCCGAGGTAGCAGTAAGAAGCACCCTGCGGGCTGAGTGTGTTCGGCAAACCCCCACCCCGGATGAAGACTGTGTACTTATCCCATCTATATAACCAATTGGGTAAGCCAGAGTTCCCTCCTGGTCTCCCCGGTCCTGCCCTGCCACAGCTAGCCAGAGGGTGTTTGATACACCCCATCCGGCTGGGTCAAGAAAAGCCGGGTCTGGCGCCGTACTTGTGTCGGTTGCAGCTGTTGAAATCTCTGGCGGGGTTGTGCCCTGCCAGTCTGTAATCCTGTAGACCTGTGCTGCCGCCTGCTCTGCTGCGGAGGTTACAAAATTAACCGTCGTGCCACCCTCTGTCCCTGCAGCTATCTTGTAATAGACAGATAACCTGACTTGTGGCCCGCTTCTAGCTGATGCCAGTGCATTCCATCCAGCGGGTGTAGTTACTGTTTCGTCCCCGTCATTGGTGAAAAGGACAATCAGCAAATCGCCCGCATTAACCGTTGCTGGCATATTGACATAATGGTCTGTTGTATCAGTGCCAAATGCTCTTTCTGTTACTGAGGCCACTACTGGCGCTGCCAGCGTCGGCACCGGACTGGAGCTCAGCACCAGCGCCAGGGCAACTACTAGCAGGGCAACCACTAAATGAATTACCTTGCTATGCCATTTTGTTTTACTCATATTTCCCTCCTTTTATTACTTCTGCCTATTGCACTATTAACTCCCCGACTTGGAGTATCGCAGCCTATCCGTCGCACAATTTTCACTTTCATATGCATCACCTCTTTTTACGACACAAGGTCGTTTAGCAACTCAAATCGTCATT
>Ga0214474_1000093_pt1 | contig 45570 bp, 65 predicted proteins | sample RVTome_2_FD_187335 | JGI IMG/M metagenome (GOLD analysis project Ga0214474, IMG submission 187335) | Soil microbial communities from uranium-contaminated site in the Upper Colorado River Basin, Wyoming, United States - RVT95D214 HiSeq ... | reverse complement strand
ACTTCTACTGGTGTATCTACCGGCGTGAGTATCCGCAGGCGCATTACCCGATCGCGGAGGCGTTGATCGAGTCGGTCAAAACGAAGCGGGGCAAGATGGTGCAGGCGTGGCGCGGTTTCGGCAAGTCCACCGACCTGCTGCTGTTCGTCGTCTGGATGGTGGGGATCAATTCCCTTGGCAGTACGGGGTTCGTGAGGATCAACGACCCGAAGGCGCAGTTGACCGGCGATGTGATCGCCGAGATCATCGAGAAGCACACCGGCTGGAAGGCGTCGTTTCCGAACGTGATCCCGGACAAGAAGGCGGGCTGGTCCTCCGAGAAGGGGTACAACGTCATCGACACAAATGTGACGGGTACGCCGGACGCGCCCAGCTACGAAGCCGGCTATGCCAAATGGCGGCAGATGTGCCTGGCGGACCATCCCACGGAGAGCTCGATCATGTGCGCCGGCGTGGAAAGCGGTCTGATCATCGGCTGGCACCCGACGAATGGGATGTACTTCGACGACCTCCACGATGACCGCAACACGCGCTCCATGGCTGAGATGCAGAAGGTCGTGAGCATCCTGGAAGGGAATATTATCCCGACCTGGTTCACGCCGCAGGGGCATCCGATCATGGCGTGTGTGTGTACGCCGTGGGATTCGGCGCGCGACGCGTACCACGCGCTGCTGCAGACGGGGCTGTTCGACCTGATCCAGATCCCGATCTTCGTGGAGAGTCCGGATGGGGAGACGGTGCCGGACACGGTGGTCTACGAGGAGCAGGTCATTGCGACCGGCGGCTGGGCGGGCAGGAAGATTAAACTGACCTGGCCGGAAGCCTACCCGATGGCGCGCGTGTTCCAGATCTGCAAAGCCTCTCTCAGCAGGTTCTACCAGATGTACCTGCTGGATGACACAACGGCGCGCGAGGTCAGTTACGCCTATCGCAGTTTTCCGACCGCCGAGATCAAATGGGGCGAGTGGCCCATCACGACCGGCGTGGACCCGACCGCTTCCGTGACCGGCGTCAGCAAGGGCAAGGGCAAGTCGCACTACGCCTTCGGGAACGTCTACGAGACGCCGTACAACAACCTGGTGATCGGCGGGGGCTATGTCCGCAAGGTCGCCTCCGACATCGGCGAGCAGGCGCTGGCGAGCTTCGCCCGCACTCACCGCAACCTGCGCGCCGTCTCCATCGAGAGCAACTCAGCCGGGGCAGCCGGCACCGCCAAGAAAGCGATCGACGCGACCGCGATCGGGTTCGTGACCCGCAACGTGGGACTGGCCGTCCACTTCCATGGCGTGAGCGAGATCGGCTCGGGGTCGAAGATCGCCCGGCAGTTCAAGTTCCTGGAGCCGCTGTTCTCCAACGGCATCCTGCTCCTGGCGGAGGGTCCGACCGGCGACAGCGATTCAGACGAGTTCCTGCGGTTGGCCAAGAGCGCCCTGGACCGCTACCCGAATTTCGGCGACGACGAGCCGGAGGCGGATGTGCTGGACGCGGTCTGCATCGCCGTCCTGGATATCCCGCGCGTCTGGTCGCGGGTGCATACAAATGTGAGCAGCGGCGTGGTGCAGACGGGCCGGCAGGAGACGCCGTTGTCGCCGATCAAAGCACTTGGGTCTTATACTTATTTTGGAGGGTAGATGACAAAAAAATCCCCTGACTATATCTACGAATACGAACAGGACCTGATCGACAAGGACAGTGACCGGGATACCCTGTTCGACTACATCGACAAGATGGCAAGGGTGGACTGGGACTTCTCCGCCGAGTTCAAGAAGGCGCGCCCGGACATCCGCACCATCCGGGATAGCACCCCGGCGGACGCGGTCGAGAATGCTTCCATCGCTCTCTCCAACACCCGCCCGGTCTGGACCGTGCCGCCCTACGGCACGAACCTGGACGAGTACGAGCGCGCCAACAAGATCGAATACCTGCTCGACTGCAACTTCGAGAAATCGAATGCGCGCGGCACCGGCACTGTGCTCTTCGACAAAGCCCGCTCGAGCATTTTGTACAACATGATCGCGACGCGCACGGACGACCTGGCTTCGATCCTGCCGAAGAACCGCAAACTGTGGACGCCCTACCAGCGCGACGCCTGGGCCGGCGGGCGCTTCATCCACCGGGTCTACAAGCCCAAGGGGATCCATGTTGAAATTTCGGACATGGGGATGGTCGCGCTCCTGCAAGTGGAGATCCTGCGCGCCTGGGATGTGTACAAATACTGGGAGCTGTACGAGGACGACACCGACGATGGAAAGCGGGTGGCGGAGGCGCGCCGCAAGATGAAGACCTACATGGACGCGCAGCAGGGTGCGGGCGTCAACACACGCAGCCTGTGGTTCTGCCAGTATTACTATGAAGACCACAACCAGGTCCTGCGGCACGGGCACTTCGCGCCGGACAAGACCGACATTGACACCAACGCCGCGACGGCCTTCATGACCAAAAGGGGCGTGAGCGGCTACGAGGACGACATTATCTTCGCCGACAGCGAGAACGAGAAGGGCTTCATCGGCTGGAGCGTGCGCACGGGCGGCTCGCGGATCGAGGATAACCCCAAGTACCAGCTCAACCCCATGCTGGCGCAGCTGTATTACTCCAACATCTGGGAGACGATGAACATCATCCAGTCCATCGTGCTCTCGAAGCCCATCTCGGAACTGGAGCGGGCGGTGGAACTCCAGACGAGCCTGGACGGGCAGACACTGCCAGAGAAGGATGGGGTAATCGTGGGGCGCCCGAGCGAGAGCGTGCAGCGCCTGACCTTCCCGCAGATGGACCCGAACACCTTCGGGATCGTCGACCGCCTGATCGCCTCCATCGTGCGGACGACCGGCGCGACCGCGCTGGGGGATATCAACGCCGCCAAGGGTTCGGCGTTCGCTTCCCTCAACGCCATCATCCAGATCGTCATGGGGCGGCTGGACGTCCAGCGCCGCGACATCGGACTCTCCTGCGCCGACGACGCCAAGATCAACATGAAGTGGGTCGAGCACAACCGCGTCCCGCTCCTGGCGTACCGTCAGACCGGCGCGAACATCGGCGGGCGGCAGATGCTGCCGGGCCAGCAGATGGTGATCACCGACGCTGACTTCGATGCCTACGACTTCGAAGCCTTCTGCGAGATCCGCCCGAAGACCCCGACCGACTTCCAGCAGCAGGTCCTGACCGCTATCCAGCTGCATGACAAGTCCCCCCTGCCCTGGAAGGAACTGCTCCAGCACCTGGGGTACAAGAATGTGGACCTCCTGAAACAGCAAAGGATTTTGGAGGACTTCACCGACGCCGATGTGCAGGCTGCCCTCGCCAGCATAATGCGCCAGGCGGAGATGCGCGACCAGCTGCAGATGCAGCAGGGCATGAATGAAACGCAGCCGCCCGAGACCGCCGAACCCGCGACCAGAATGCCTGCTCCCGGCGGAGGCTTGTCCGAGACCGCCTTCGGACCTCTGGGCGACCAGGGAATGCAGGGCTTCAACCCGCCCGGCGGCGGGATGTCGAGCACCAATATGATGCCCGGCCTCACACGTGAAGCCGTGAGCGGCCTGGACCGCAGCAGCAGGAATATCGGAGGCTAAATGTTCCCACCCAATACTTCCCCCAAAAACCCGGTCTCCGGGGTCGTGGACTGGCTCAAGAACCTCCTGAACCCGCAGCCCTATGATCCCTATGCGCAATCTGTGCAGCCGGCCCTGCCCGCCTCCTACCAGGTCAAGGCCGGGGATACCTTCAAGACCATCGCCAAGCAGAACGGCCTCGCAGAGACCCAGCTGCAAAAAAACAATAACATGCTGATCGTCCCGCCCAAGGGCAGTTATATCAGCCTGAACCCGCAGACGGAGCCGACCAGCTACAACACTGCCATGCGCGGGCGCGGCTACCAGGTGGGCGCCAACCCGTCCTCCACTGCCCTGCCGTTCGCGGCTCCCTACCCGCAGACGGCGCCCACAGGCGAGGGGCGCGGCGACCCGGCGATGCAAAATCTGCGTAACCAGGCGAAAGCCATCCAGACCGCTCCGGTCCCGCCCGATACCATCCCGGGCGTGGTCATGCCGCTGCTGACGATCAATGGGGTGCCGGCCACGCCGGAACTGATGGTCGCCAACGGCTACGTGTACAACCAGGCGACGGCGATGTGGGTCAAGAAGGGCTCCTCCGCTGCCGCGAACGTGCATCAAACCGGCAACAACTGGGAGACCAACCCGAGCCTTCATACTTTCATCTGGCGGCGCAACGCCAAGAACAGGCAGAGCCGCTTTACCACGAACCTGAAATGGGCGCGCGCCCAGTGGAAGCGGGAGAGGCAGCGCCGTTACGGGGAGCGCGCCTCGGGCACCAACCTAGTGCGGCAGGCCGCGCCGGCCGAGCCGACCGTCGCCGGCACGACCCCACAGACGGTGCTCGACCTGCACCTGGGGAGCGGCTAAATGCCCAACCCCTTCGCCGTGAAGGTCTCCCCCACACAGACGCCGCCGGAAGGCAACCCGTTCAGCGCGCAAAAGCCGCAGAAACCAAAGAAACAGACGGAGCAGGCCGCGCCGCTCGCGCTCCCGCAGCAGCCTATGGAGTTGCCCCCGGGCGCCGTGGGTCGTGACCCGACCAGCGGGCAGCCGATCTTTGACAACTCCATCGCCGGCATCCTGAAGAAATGGCACTGGAATTTCACCAAGGACGTCCAGGAGGTGGACGAGAGCGAGTGGGACGACCTCAAGGCGAGGTGGAAGCAGAGCGTGGAGGCGGAGGGGCTCGGCGGCACCTACCTGAACGCAACCCTCGCGCCGTTGAAGGCGATCACCGGCAACGTCACCGGGTTTTCCGACAAAGACCTCGAGCAACTCTCCACGGCCGGCGAGGCGGTCTCCAAAGGCTACCAGGACATCACCGCCTCCAACCAGGGCTCGATCTTCGCGCCGATCCTGAAAGGGGTCGGGGCGACGGTCACGACTCTTGGCGACCTCTTCTCGCTCGGGGGGCAGAAGACGGAGCAGGCGGGGGGAGCGTACCTGGGCTTCCGGGAAGCCGCCAGCGAGCTGGACAGCCTCCTGCCGCGCCTGCGGGGCGACGAGTTCGGGCTTGCCCTGCAGGCTATGCCGCCCCTGTCGATCGCCTACGACGCGGCGCGCATCGCTCTCTCCCCCTCGGACAACAAATGGGAGTATGCCGCCCAGAAGATCGAGGAGGGCTGGCAGAGCGGGCGGATCCTGTACAGCCAGGTGCTCGACCCCATGCTGAAGGAGGAGTTCCTGCGGCGCTACCGGAGCGGCGAAGACCCGGCCCTGCTGGCGCATGAACTGCAAAACCCCATGGCGGAACTGGTGGGGCAACTCGTGCTCGACCCCCTGAACCTGGTGGGCGCGTTCGGAAAAGCCACCAAGACTGCGAAGCAACTGGACGCGGCGCGCGACTCCCTGACCGCCTCCAACATCCTCAAGACCGAGGCGGGACTGGAGGCGTGGCGGGTGGTCCAGGCTGCGGAGGACGAGGGGACCGCCATCCGGGCGCTGGATGCCCTGACGAATGCAAGGCTGGAGGCGAACGCCGCCGCGCTCGGAAAAAGCAAACTGCTGGGCGTGCGCTACGGGATCACCGACCTGACCACCACCTCCCGCATCAACGGGGCGATCACCAAGGGCAAGACCCTGCTGGGGAACATGGCGCTGGCGTTGAAAGAGTCCGGCATGTCCTACGACGCGATCGGCGAGGCGGTGCTCCACGGTGCCAAGTCGGTCTCGGAGAGCGCCGACGTGGTGCGGGAAGGACTGGCGGGTCTCAGCCATTTACCAAACGCCAATATCTGGCTCTCGGACGATTATGTCGATGCCTTCACCCTGGTGCGCCGGCTGCTGGAAGGTGAGAGCGGGGTCCTGGACGGCTCGCGCCTGGCGAAACTCATGCGGGTCTCCGATCCGGCTGAATTCGCAGAGCAGGCAACAAAGCTCATGGCGGCCGCGGCGGCCTCCAATTTCCCGGACGTCTCGGAACTGGGGAAGGCGGCGAAGCTGGCGGCGGAGGCGGATCGGACCGGCGCGCAGGTCGGGAAGCGCACGCGCGAGCTGGCGCGGGTTTTCGAGAAACTCCCCAACCATGTCAAGTATTTGAATAAGATCGACAGCGCGTTGTCGAAGGTCAAGAACCCGATCAACAAGGTGCTCTCGCCCCTGTACTTCAACCTGCAGGGCGGCGTGGCGGTCAAGAACGTGGTCTCCAACAACGAGTTGATCCTGCTGGACATGGGTCCCTCGGCCTGGTTGAAGGATGGGAAATACTGGTCGAAAGCCAGCAAGGTCGATTTCCTGAAGGACGCCTTCGGAGACCTGCCGGAATCGGCGCACGGCTTCAAGTCGCTGGTCGGCGCCATGACCGACCGCCCCGCCTGGGGCTTCGGCAAGCTGATGGAGAAGGGCGAGGAGTCCGGCGCGGTCACGGTAGTCGCCGCCTCCGTACGCGACACCTTCAAGAAGATGATCCCGGCCGCCCTGCCGGACCTCTCCAAAGAGATCGAGGCGGGCGTTCTGACCCAGCAGCAGGTGGATAAGTACGCCGCCCTGCTCCTGAAGAACAACGGGGACGTCAAGCGGACAGAAAAAGCCTGGCGTGAGTTCTACAAGACCGGCGCGGTGGAAGCCTGGCGCAACCTGAATTACGTCTCCGATTTCGAACGCGACGGGCTGGAAGGGCTCGGGTACTGGGACGAGATCGAGGACCTGGCAGCGCGGGGCACGAACTCCACCGATGAAGTGGAGCAGGTCTTCGAGAAGCTCAATAAAAGCATCGACAGCCGCAGTGAACTGGCGACGCGCGACGTCATCGGCTTGAGCCTCGACCACCCTGCCGCCGAGACCTGGGGCGACCTGATGAAAGCGGTGGAAGAGGGCCACCTCGACCCCGGGCAGCAACAGGTCTTCACGGCGATCATGGAAGGCGCCGAGCAGGCGCGCCTGGAGTACCAGACCCTGCTCGACGATGTGGCACTGAAAGCCATGAACGCCTTGGGTCAGGAGGGCAAGACGGTCGAGGCGCAGCGCGTCGGGCAGGAGATGAACCGGGTCCGAGAAGTCCTGCGCAAGGCCGCCCCCGCGACCGCCCGAGAGACGCGTACGATCACCGCCGACGCCTGGCGCTGGAACGATGCGATCAAAGCCGAGAAGAACCCGACCCCCGAGTTTTTGAAGTCCACATGGAGCAGGGCGGGTCTGATGGGCGAGCCGCCGCTGGATCTGAACAAGCAATCTCTGCTCAAGGAACTCTGGGGGCAGCGCTTCGCCAAAGTGACCGAGACCTGGAACGCCTCCTTCGACGCGATCGTGGGCGAGAGCGAGACGGTTCTGAAGCAGATGGGCAGCGTGGTGGACGCCACCGAACTGAAGTCCATGGCCGTCCGCACCCGGCACCTCACCCAGCAGGCGCAGGCGCTGCGCTCCGGTGTATTCGAAAAGGGTTTGATCCGGATCCGCCCGGGCGCGGACGTCGCGTACACAGCGAAGCAGTACGGGGTCAAGCCGGAAGAGATTCTACAGGCGATCAACAACAAACTGCCGGCGGGGGCGCAAGCCTTCGCCAAGATCGAGGACGTGCCGACGAACGAAGTCATGAACGTGCTCGAGCAGCTGCGGCAGGAGAAGGGTCTGCCGCCCGCCGCCGGGATCGCCGTCCCGCCTCCCCACCCTCTGGGCTCACAGCCGTCCCTGCCGCGCGCCTGGAACGAGAGCGCACGGGGCGCGAAGTACACCCTGGACCGGATCAAGAACAATATCCTCGAACTGTGGGGGCAGACCGACGAGGCGATGACCGCCTCCCCGGAGCTGGAGCGCGCCCTCGCCCGTATCCAGACCGAGGTCACACCAAAGATGGCAGAGATGAAAGCCATCGCCCTGCGCATCGCCGAGGAGAACAGGAATTTCACCCTCCTGAACTACGGCGCGAAGACCTACGGCGACGTGGCGCTCTCCTATGTCATGCCCTACCACTTTTACTATACCCACTCCTACCCGAACTGGATTTCCCGTGTCGCCACTCACCCCGAGATCCTGGCGGGCTACGGGAAGTACAAGAGGGCGCTGGAGGAGATCAACAAGGATGTGCCGGCCTGGTATAAGCAGCAGATCGACGTGACCAAACTCCTGGGCATCCAGACCGACCACCCGTTCTTCCTCAACCTGGAGGCGACCTTCAACCCGCTCTACGGATTGACCGGCACAGACTTCTATGACCCCGCCAAGCGCACGAACGCCGTGACCGCCTCGATCGACGACATGGGGAAGTTCGGTCCCTCCATGTGGGCGCCGATCCAGATGGCGATCGCCGCCAAGCTCTTCATGGATGGCGAGGCTGACGCCGCCTCACGCTGGGGCAGCCGACTGATCCCCGAGACCGCCCAGGTCAAAGCCGTGACCTCGCTCTTCGGGAAGCCGGTGGAACTCGATCCAGCAGTGAACTTTTTCTCCGGTGGGATCGACTCCACCGAGCGCGGGCGGATGGGCTACGCCGCCGCGCAACTGATCCGGGAAGGGCGGTACACCGCCGAGGAGCTCCAGGAGCAGTTCCAGGCGCAGGAGGGGCCGGCGTGGGACGAGGCTTACCGGCTCGCCATCCAGTCGCGGGCAGCCTCCTCCATCTCCTCCTACTTCCTGGGGGTGGGTTTCAAGCCGCGCTCGACCAACGACGTGACGATAGAACAGATGTACACCGACCTGAATGAACTCTGGGCGATGTCCGACACCCTGACGAGCGAGCAATTCAAGGAGCAGTACGAACAGATCCGCTCCAGCTACCCGCCGGGGATGATGGACACGGTGCTGCTGGCAAAGAAGGGCGGCGACAAGCGCGACGCTGCTTATACCTACAGCGTCCTGGGGAGGCTGCCGCCCGGCGAGATGGGCGACGTGTTCAAAGCTATTGGGTCCTCGAATGACGACATCTCGAAGTTCTACGCGTCTAAGGGATTTACCGACCCGAAAGTAAAGTTCACAAAGGGTGAAAAAGAGGACTTTATGAGGGCGGTTGTAAATATTGCCACGATGCTGGCGATCCCGGAGGATGCCACGCGCCAGGAGTGGGACGATGCCCGCAGTGGCTATAAGGACGCAATGGAGGATGTATCCAACCGGCTCGGGATGCCCTATGAGAAGGATGCGCGCGGCAAGGTGCTCAAGAGCGGCGTGTGGGACATGGTCTCGCACTACTATGATCTCAGGGACGACGACAAGGATGCCGCCGACCAGTTCAAAGCGCAGCACCCGGAGGTGCAGGCGGCCCTGCAGATGAAAGGTGAAGCGATCGCCTCCTCCCCTCTGCTGTCTGCCTACTACGGCGGGATCGACAATCTCGAAGCCTACCTGTCCGGCGCGGTGCGCCAGGAACTGGAGACCAGGTACGGGCGGGATATCTACGCCATCCAGACCGCCTACTATGACGCCACCAACCAGAGGGGCTACCTGAGCCAGCACCCGGAGCTCAGGCGCTTCTGGACCGACAAAGCCAAACTGGACAAGGAAAACGAAAAGGCGTTCATGGAATTCGGCTCGAAGCTCACCAACCCGAAGGGCGCGCAGTTCCGGGAAGGTTTCGTCCCGCAGTCCGGCGTGCAGGAGACGATGTTCGAGGAACTCCGCCCCCAGGAGACCATCCCGCCCTGGAGCAGTGTCTCGCAGGGGATGCCGCAGTGGCTCCAGCAGGAGATCGCCAGCTATGCCTACGACGGCAGGAAGATTTCCACGCGGGCGCAGAAGGAACTGGATTACCTCGCCAAGGGAGCGGGCTATTACGACTACAAGGACATGCTCCGGACCGCCAGCCTGTCCCTGCGGTATGGCGCGCAGCAACCCCAGGCAGCCGCCAACCCCTTTGCAAATACCGGGCAGCCGTAGTAGAATGGCGACATGGACGAAATCCTGAAAGCCTACGGAGCGAGAAAATACTCCGACGAAGTTATGGAGATCATAGACTTCGACCCAAAACTCGGCTTCAATCCATTTTTTTGGATTTCAAGATGAGAGATGGGAAAAATGAAATCTGCATTGCCTGCCTATAATCGCTACCGGGAAGCCTTGCGGAAGATCGAATCCGAGCAGATGTTGATAGGGCAGGCATTTGGATTATAAAGTGTAATTTCTGGGCGACATCGCGGACGCTCTGCGTCGTGGACTAAGCCCAGCCAAGTGAATAACAGCCGAACCGTCACCCGGTCCGGCTGTTTGCATTTTACCAATCGAATATGAAAGGAAATAACAACATGGCTACTCCCCTCGATGGAAACCCGACCGCAGGAGAGCCGGCGCAGCCAACGCCTGCTACTTCACAGGAACCGGGCCAACTTTCAAAGGAGGACGTTTTAGCTCTGGTGCAGCGCCTCGACGCAGCCGAAAAGCAACTCAAAGGCCTCCAAAAGGGCACCGATAAGCAGATCGGTCAGGTCCGAGACGACGTAAAGCGCATTTTGGAACTGAACGCAAAAGGCCTTGATGAAGGCGCGATCCATCGCGAACTTTTGATAGACCGAGTGCTGGCAGACCAGAGCGCGCCGATCGCTCCGGCTGATGGCAAACAGCTGCCGAGCGAACCGAGCTTCGATGTCGAAACCGTTGTCAAAGCAATGGACTTTCCTGAGAATGATGTCGCGGTCGCGGCTCTAAAAAAGGCATACGAGGGTAAACCCTCGCAGCTGATCGCGGAGCTGGCGAAGCTGAAGGTCACTCAGGCAAGCACCAAACCCGCCGGCCCTGCCGGGGCCCTACCGCCCTCAGGCGGACTGAGTGCCGGCGGAGAGAAGAGCGTCGAAGCGCTCACAACCGAATATCAAACAAAAATGCTGGCCGCGCCGAGAGGAAGGGCAGGAGACGCTCAGAGAACTGCGCTCAAAGAGGAGTACAGGAAAAAGGGCGTCAACATCGATGCAGTAACTTTTGCCTAAACTCTTTAGCGGCCGCTAAGGAGTAGAAAAAATGGCTAGCCAAATCGGGCAGCTCAATTCCTATCAGGACACCGTTCCTGATAAGCGTATGGTGACAGACCGCATTCTGCGGATCGAACCAAACGACATCAAAACGTACAGCTACCTCGGGACGGACATGGGTAAGTTCCAGTTCCAGAACCGGGGCAACAAGCAATATGACTGGCTGGAAGCAACCTACAACGACCGCACCGACACGCTTGCATCCGGCCTCGCGTCAGATTCCACCACGACCACCATGGTCGTGACGGATGCGGATCTGTGGCAGGTGGGCGACGTCTGGGAGTGCCAAGGCGAGGGTCTGCTGGTGACGGGCAAGTCCACCACGACCATGACCATCGTCCGCAATATTTACGGCTCGCAGGCGACCCACGCCAACAGCTTGACCCTGACGCGGACCTCACGCGCCCGCATCGACGGCGCCTCTGCCGACGACAGCCCGCGCAACGAGGTTTCGTCACAAAGCAACTATACCCAGATCCTGCAAAGGACGGTGGAGGTCGCCCGCACCAAAGGCAAGATCCTGGAGTACGGCATCTCGAACTGGGAGGACTACTGGATCGACCAGTATATGGACGAGCTGATGCAGGATCTCTGCAAGCTGCCGTACATCATGGAGTCGGCGGTCGGTTCGGCGTCGGAAGGCCGGCGCTGCGGCGGGTTCCCCTCGTTCATCAGCGGGAATGTGACGTATGCAACCAACACCAGCGCAACGGGCGGGACAGCCCTGGCGCTGACCGAGGATCATATCCACGACACACTGCAAAATATCTTCGACGATGGCGGCGATCCGGGACTGTTCCTGACACGAGCGTTCGCGCAGCGGAAGATCAACAAGTTCTACGAGGACTATGTCTCCACGGAGCGCTCCGAGCAGCTGGGCGGCGTGCTCATCAAGAAACTACAAAACCCGATCACAGGGAAGATCATCGACGTGGTTGTGGACCGCCTCTGCCCCTCCGGGCAGCTGTGGATGCTCTCGCTGGAGAATATCGCTTACTATCCGTTCGATTCGTTCTTCTATGAGCGGCTGGCAAAGACCAAGGACACGGATGCGTTCGGGCAGGTGGTGGGGGAGTACGGCCTGGTGATCGCCTACAACAACTCGCACGGCGCCGTCCTGGAGTTCAGCGAAAGCGCCTAAAGGAGTAACCCATGAGCGACATACACTCCCATAATTTCGCAGACCTCAGCGATGAAGTCCTGGCTGTAAAGTTCCCGGGCGCAACGATTGTGCGCGTCGACCAGATGAAAGGCAGCGATGCCCATACCGGAGGGAAAAGCTGGAAGAAGCCCTATTACACCCTCCAGGCAGCGCTCAATTTTGCCCGCTACGAACTTGGGACGACCTCCCTCAGCTACACCGACAAGAACCGCAACTTTGTGGTCCTGGTGAAGCCGGGTCACTACAACGAGGGTGAGATCCTGTTCTCCGGCTATAACATCCGCCTCATCGGATGCGGCCCGCTGGTCCCCGGTAAGGACTATGGTGTGTCCATCAACTACGACGGCGCGGCAGACGCTACCGCCGCGATTGCCTTCTCCGGTTCGGGTATCTCCCTCGAGAACCTGCACATCTACTGCGACTTCGCGGCTCCCGCCATCTACTGCGCGGGTGGGGATAACAACGCGATCAAGAACTGCGTGATCGAGTGCGATGGAACCCTCGCCACCTATGGCATCCACATGGCAAGCATGAAAGGCAGCCGCATCGAAGGGAATGTCATCCAGGGCGCCAAGACAGCCGGGATCTGGGTGGATGGCGGAGCCGATCATTACTTTATCAACGGCTGGATCGAGAACAACACCATCCACTCCAACGTTGAAAACACGACCGGCATCCTGGTGGACGTGGATAACACCTGCTACAACTCGTGGATCCGGCGCAACTGGATCTCTCTAACCAACGGCTCGAGCTGCAAAGGCATCGACATCAACACCACAGCGGGCGGACCCCTCGCGGCCGACAACTATGTTTCCGTCCCGTCATCTGCAACTCCCATCGAACATGCGGGTGGAGAGCAGTTCTGGCTCGGCAACCATACCGCAGCCGGGACAACCAACGCCGATCCTGCACCGGCGGCTGGTGCGTAACAAAAAAAGGGAGGCGAAAGCCTCCCTTTACACCTGCGGGTAGAAAGGCGATCAGTGGCTAAAGGCTTCAAGTCATTCCAGAAGATCGTAAGCCAGGCCCTCCAGAGAGGCGCGCCCAGGGAGCAGTTCATCGACGGCGCGAAGCGCGCCATCCGAATCCGGACCATCCCCGTGTGCTGGGGCGTCCCGTTCGACGAGATCGGCTATTCGAAATTCACCATCTGGTTTGTGAAGCACGCCAACTTCATGCCCTGGGACAGCTGGGCGACCACCGAAGGGACGTATGTCGGGCAGGCCCGGAACGAGATCCATGGCCGCTTCGTGAAGAAGAGCACCGGCGTCCCGTATTTGATGATGCTCGACTCTGATATTGTATTTCCCCCGAACCTGGTCGAGATCCTTATGGCGCACAAACTCCCGATCGTGGGAGGCTGGTACAAGAACAAGAAGGTGATCAACCCGGAAGCCGAAAGCCCGGAGACGGTCTATCACCCGGCGGTGTACGATTTCATCGAGGACACCCCGGACGGGGTGAGCCACTGGAGGCACCGGGATGTCCCCGGCGAGGGGTTGGAAAAGGTGGACGGCATGGGCGCGGGTTGCTGGCTGATGACGAGAGAAGTGGCGGAGGCCCTGGGTCCGGAACCCTACGAGTCATTCGGCGGCGGCGAGGATATGAAGCTGTGCCGGAAGCTGATGAAACTTGGAATCCCCCTGCATGTGGACTGGTCGCTGAACCTCGCCCATGTGGGAGTGTTCCATGTTTAGGATAGTCCCCGCTCCCAATGGGTTCCTTTGCCCCGACGATCCAGGCGAACCCGGCCGGGATAAACCGCGCTGGTCCGTGAACGCAGTGGAAGCGCGGATCGTCTCCGAACTGTGCCGGGGTTTGCGGGTGCTGGAGATCGGGACCGGACTAGGAGTGGCCACGAGAGAAATTGCCCGCCGCGCCAGGATGGTCTATACGGTGGATGTCGACCCGTGGGTGCAAAAGACTGTCGCCCCCACTCTGCCTCCCAACGTGATCTTTTTCGACGACATCCAAAAAGTAGAAGTCGGGGATCTGGACGCGGCTTTCATCGACGGATTGCATACCCTCGAACAATGCAGCCAGGATATCCGGGACGCGCGCGGGATCGTCAAAGAGGATGGCTTATTTATTTTTCACGACGCGAACATGAAGAGCGTCTTTACGGCAGTCCATGAAAGCAACTTGGAATCTGTGTACATAAAAACCAGCGCGGGTATGGCGCTGGCGTGGAACGGAGGTTGAAATGTCAGACATGACCCTGATGCCGATCGCGCGAACTGTCGTGATCGAGATGGAAAGGATCTCAGCCATTCAGGAGTTGTTGACGGGGATTTATATGGTCCTGGTGGACGGGCAGTGGATCACATTCACGCCGGAAGAAGCCGCCCTGGTGAAGCCGGTGATCGAAACCTATTTCGGAGAATGGCAGTAAGGAGCGAAAATGACCCAAAGACATTTCGAACTCGGTCCCGTTGACTTGTATACTTCCGCGGGGGCGGACGCCGACGGGATGTTCGTCCCCTGCGAGGGGCTGGCGACGGTCTGCGTCCAGCTTTCAGGGACCCTGACGAGTGTGATTGTGTACTTCGAGGGGACCGTGGACGGGACGAACTGGATCGGGGTCCTGGGCTGGAACCGCACCACCGGCGTCAAAGCCCTGACCGCAACCGCCGTCGGTTTGTATGTAATCAATGTGGCTGGACTGCACCGGTTCCGTGCCCGGCTGGATTGGACGACCGGGTCGGTGACGGCTACCGCGAAGGGCACATCTGTCCCATCCACAGCCCTGGTCACTGCTTCGTAGGGATAAGCGATGGAAGGCGAGAACACATCCCAGGATCCGGACTACTACGGACCCACCTTTCACGAAAAGAAGTACCACCAGAACTCGTTCCATCAGCGCGTCAAGATTAGACTGGTCAGGCACAGGAACGGAGACCGGAAGAGAATGAACGGCACGCTGTATTTCTGGTGGAATGAGGTCTGGTATCCAAAACAGGAATACGAGGCTTTACGGCGCGCCGCGGCGCGGATCGCCAACTCGAAGCCGAAGCGGAAGAGGCGTAAATGAACTTTGGAAAGTTGCTCGAAGAAGTCTATCTCAACTGCGGATTGCTGGCGCTGCGCCGCGCCGCGACCGGCGGCTCCGCCACGACGGTGGTGGACACCGGCATCATCAACAGGAAGGGCGACGGCTACTATGCCCAGGGCAATAACGGCGGGCATGTCCTGTTCGTCTCCCAGTCCACAGACCGCGCCGCGCCCGAAGCAGAGTTCGGAGTCGTCTCATCTTTTACACTCTCCGCCTCCACCCCGACCTTCACGATCCCCACCGTGAGCGCGGCGGTCGCGGCGGGAGACATCTACTCCGTGATGAAGCCGACCATCCCGCTCTACGAGATGATCGCGCGGGTCAACGAGGGGATGCGCCGGCTGCCCCCTGTGCAGCTCTCCGATGTGTCCCTGACCGGCGCCGCCAACACCCTGGAATACAGCCTGCCGGTGGCGACCAAGGGCTACGAGATCCAGGAAGTACGGATCGGTAACGCCACAGACGGCTACCAGAAGAAGACGGATTACCGCATCCGCCCGGCGGCGGCCGGCAGCGTCGAGAAACTGGTCTTCCTTACCCAGCCGGACGACGACACCATTGAGGTCACGTATCTCGGAAAGCAGACCGCCCTCTCGCTCTACTCCGACTCGATCTCGGAGAAGTACCCGGAGGAACTGGTGATCGCCGTGTGCTCGCAGGCCGCCTGGGAGATGCTCATGCGCAAGCGCCCGAGCTGGTATGTCGATAAAACAAAGATGGGGATGTACAACGATATCATACAGCGGGCGGAGAGGGCGAAGGCCGAGAACCCGGTGCGCACCCTGCCGGCCGGGCGCACTCGCACACATGAACTGGGCAGGATGTAATGCAGGATATCTACGGCGTCGAACCGGGCAGCGACGACTACTCGCACGAGATCGTCCTGGGCGCGAACGGCAAGCGCTACGGGCTGCACCTGTTGAACGGCGCCTCGTCCGCGCGCATCATCCCGCCGGCTCGCCAGCCTCCGGTGGTCAAACTGGAGCAGAACTCGTGGCACAACGGGAGAGGCGCGGAAGTCTGGACGCCGAACGCCTATAACTTCTACGACTCCCTGAACGCCTGGACCTCGACGCCAAATAAACTGCACCCTGCCCCACTGATCCGCTGGTACACCGGTATGCGGGATGCAGAGATGAACATGCCCGCTCCCGGCGATACCCACAAATGGATCCCGCTCTACCCCGGCAGCGGGAGCGACACAAACCGCCGTTACCTGGACGTCCTGTTCACCGCCTCCGCCGACTCCAACCGGCAGCGCTGCTTCCTGATCCTGCGGCGTAAAGGCACGCCCGGGACGCTGACACAGGAGTGGTGCGCCGACTCGGCCGGCGAGCCGGACGCCGCCTCCAAGACCGTGACCAAGACGATTACGGACGCGCCCGACACCATCAGTTATTATCTCGAATTCAAGCCCACCACAGTCCTGGCAGTCACATCGGGGACCGCCTACCACATCAAGCTCTACGGCGCGGCAGCGGACAACCCGAACAACTGCTGGGAGGTGCTCTGCGACAGCGCGGCCGCCGGTTTGAACTCGGCAGACAATTCCACCTGGGCCGCGACCACCTATTCCCCCTATTACCGCATCACCGACGAGGACGTCAACCAGAACCTGTTCCTCTTCCCCTTCGACGGCGCCTGGTACTGTGTGACCAGCCGCCACGACCGCGCCGCGTCACACCTCTACATCTTCGGGTGCCGCGGCCGGGCGACGGCTGGCGGCGCGGCGACCCTGACCGACACCGGCGCGGGGCAGTACGGGGGGGCGTTCCCGGACTTCTCGGACTGGAAGATCCGGATCGTGCGCGGGACGGGCCGCGGGCAGGTGCGCACGATCTCCTCCAACACCCTTACGATCATCACGGTCTCGAGCAGCTGGGACGTGACCCCGGACGCCACCTCGGAATATGTGATCTACGGCGGGAGCTGGACGCGCGAGATCACCGGGCACGGGCTCGGGTGGGTCTCTTCCAAACCGGTCTATGCCAACGGGACGGTGTACTTCCCGCAGGACGACTCTGTGGACATCCGCATCATGCAGATGAACTACACCAACGCCAATGACCACGGCTTCGATGCGGAGAACACCAAACACAACCGCGCCTACTTCCTCAGTCCTTCCTTCGACGCCACCCTGGGACCCGCGATGGCGCGCGCCAACATCGTCGCCACCTCTTCCGGCGCGCCGAACGGGAAGGCGATCTCGGTCGGGTTTGCGCCCACCTCCCCGGCCAGTGTACCTCTGACCTTCGGCACCGACATGACGTTCCTGGCTTCCATCCTGATCGGCGACAACACCTACCGCATCACAGGACTGTACAAGCACTCCAACCAGACTTACGTTGCCAAGGAAGATGCCCTCTACACCCTCTCCGGCACCATCCCCATCGAAACCCGCTACGGCGCCGACGCCAGCCCGAACATTATGAACGGGGTGGCGGCCTGCACCGGCGCGGATGGGCAGTTCTACATCGCCGCCGAGCATGACGTTTTCCTGCTCTCCGGCTCCAACGCCTACCCAATGAACCTGCCTTTCAACCTGCCTTCAGGGCGCGCCGGGTACATTGTGGATCTGTGGTCCGAGAAGGGCTGGCTCTTTGCGGTGGTGGACGCCGGCGATAGTGGCACCTCTTCCCTGATGCGCATGGGACTGCAGGACCGCACCTGGCACGAGCAGGCGCGCGCCCACGCCGCGGGGCGCCGGATGCGGAACGGTGCCTGGCTGAACTTTACCGACACGCGCGCCCATGTGGCTTATGAATGTGCCGGCGAGTTGCTCTACCAGGAGATGCCGCTGTTCGGCGTGCGCCCGGTCCTGGATACGGGGATGGCGTACCAGCATGAAGCGGTGATCGAGCTCGCCACCATCGACCTGCTCAACAACGACCCAAAGTTCTTCTCCTACTTTGCACTCGCCTCGAAGAAACTTGCCAACGCCGACACCGCCTCCGTGTACGGGCGGGAGGTCGCCCTCGACTACCAGATGAACGACAATATCGCCGGGACGACCTGGATCAACGCCGGCAGCTTCGGAATCAGCCCGCAGGACAAGGTGGAGTTGAATCGGGGCTCCCAGTACAAGATCCGGCCGCGCCTGAGGATAGAGAGCAACGAAGCCTCCAACCCGCCGATCGTGGAGAATCTGGCGCTCTCGCTCTTCACACGCACAAAACAGCAGTCCGCCCTGATGCTGGACGTCAACGCAGTGGAAGAGGAGGATGTGACGGGCGAGGAAATCTTCGAGTGGGTCGTCGGGCGCATCCTGCTTGCCGAGACCGTGGACGTGGAGAGCATCTTCCACTTCCTGCACGGCAAGCGCGTGATCCTCCCTGCCGAGCCGAACTCCAATATCACGACCTTCGACCCCGAGACCGGCTGGAGCGGCGTTTTTCAGATTTACATGGAGTACCTGCCCACATGAACGCGATTGAAATTTCCCCCATCCAGACCCTGGTGATCGGCGGCACGTGGAAGAAGACGATCAACCTGGTGCCGGAGAGCGGCTCCCTGACCGTGACGGCCGTCGCCGATTACCTGATGGCGAAAGACACCACCTCCAACCTGGATTCCAGCTACGTGACCGGCTCCCCGTCGTGTTCGGGCGGGCAGGTCACGACCGGCGAGGTGGGCACCGGCTCGATCCCGCCCGGGCGTTACACCTACTTCCTGGCGGTCTCGCACAGTGCCGGCGTGTACATCCTGTACCAGAATCTGGAATTCGTGTCGATGAAAGGCTTGTGATGCCCCCGACCACCACCCGCTACGGCGATATCCTGCGCGGCCTGTTCGAAGGGGTCAAAAACCCGGGCGGCACCTCGCCTTATTCCGTTGTGGAGCTGGACACCCTGCAGCAGCAATTCAACGAGATGGCGCAGCGTGACGCGATGATCAAATCCATGCAGACAGGCGAGCCCATGTCGTTGAAGATGCAGCGCATCACCGCCGAAGAAACACAGTTCCACGTCTCCCCGGCGCGCGCGATCCTGTTCAGTTTCACCACCGTGACCAGCGTCCCTAACGGCGTCCAGACACTGATCGATTTCACCGACACGCGCGGGCTGATCAACAGCCAATCCACAAACCAGTACGGCTGCGCGAAATGGGTCGAGGGCTACACGGACCGCTTCACGAAACAGGATTGGGTGCCAGCCCTGTACCCCATTATTTTTTTTGGCGATTTTGGCTTCGGTACGGATGCGGACGGCTCGCGTTATATTTACATCGAGTTCTTCGACAAGGATGATGTCTCGCTGGGCGGGTACTCGTTCGATGTGGATGCCAGCCCAAGCGACTGGACCAATTTCGCATTCCTCTTCCTGGACCGGTTCGACGACGGCGATTACTGCAAGTTCTGGGTCTGGCAGGACAGCGGCGCGGCGCGCGTCGTCACAAGCGCCAACTTCGGATTCATGCTGGGGTAACGATGGGATATGCAACCGTAAAACTACCCAACAACATCGTGCACATCCCCCTGCCGGCGCTCACGGCCACCCGGCAGCAGAACATCCTGGAATGCACACGCGTTCTGAGCGACGGGGACACGCGCGTGACCTCGGATGGTTCGGTGCGGGTGATCGACGACGCGATCTTCAGTTACCCGGAAGTGATAGCGATCAAGGTGCCGGGGCACCTGCTCAATGTGAGCGCAGGAGCGTGACATGGCCAACAAGAAAATTTCCCAGATCACCGCAGAGGAAACCGTCTCTCTCTCGGACGACGATGTTTTCGAGGGCGAGCAGGCGGACGGGACATCCTTCCAGTATGCGTTCTCAGTCCTGAAGAGCACTTTGGCAGCCCTGTACGCTGCAATCACCCTGACCACGCATGGTGATATCCTCTACCGGGACGCCTCCGGCTTGCAGCGCCTGGCGGCCGGACTGGTAGGCAAGTTTTTGCACACAGGCGGCGTCGACGCCAGCCCATCCTGGCAGTATTCACCCTATGTGCTGCGCGGCGGGCAGAACGTGTTCAACCCGGCGGACAGCACTACCTATTACTTCGGGCGTCCGTTCGTGAACGTGGGCGCGACGACCGCTGCGATACGCAAGATCATGGTCCCGCGCGCCGGGACAGTTACGCGCGTTGATATTTCCGTGGGAAACAACACCGGCACCCAGGGATCGAACGAGGTGATGACCATCTCGCTGCGGCTCAACAACACCACGGACACAACATTGTCCTCGGCGTTCACCATCAACCAGGTGGGCGGTGGCAGCGCGACGTTCTCTGTCACCGGTTTGACGATCGCGGTTGCAGCAGAGGATTACCTGGAGGTCAAGCTGGTGACGCCGGCCTGGGTAACGAACCCGACCAATGTTGTGATCGAGGTTGACATCTATATTTCGTAAGAGGCCGAATGCCAATTTCCATTCCCGCTGATTTCGATGGCGCAAAGTTCGCTGAAAAATTCAACACAGATGATTTCTGGATCGAGGGTGGGCAGCTGGTCTGCCCCGGCCTGCCCGACCTGACCGAGGCGGACATTGCCGATTGTGTGGTGGATATGGTGAGATGGGCGCGCGTGAAGGCGCGGAGGACAGCCGCCATCATCACCGCGAAGGCAATCCCGGACTGGGCCGCCTGGGATCAGGCGCAGTGGGCCGCCTGGCGCGACGCCAATATTTCCGCGGCAAAGATCAACGCCATCGGGAACCTGGCAGACGCCAAGGCGATGTTGATCAAGATGAGTATTGTGCTGGACAGGCTGGCGAAGATGGAAATCGCCATACGGGACCAGGTCTGGCCGGATCTGCCGGAGAACGGCGCGCCATTGAAATAAAGCACAACCTCCCCATTTGGCTCGGAACCTCGGGGAGGCTGTTGCAGGATACCGTCTCTGATTGTCTACAGGATCACCAAATCTGGAATGAAGGTCGGTGCAGTGAAGCCGTCACGCTCCCTTCTCAGGTAGAGAGGTCGCCATAATGATACACGAAAAGCCGCCAAAATTCAAGTACTGAATTTTGGCGGTTGTCTATCCACCGCGGACTGATCGTAGAAGGCACTGTAACCGAACGTTACAGTGCCAAGGATTGATTTACAGTGCAGTTCCGATTACCAGACCGACTCCAGCACTTCATCCTTGGAAACGCCGAAGAGTTTGGCGATCTGCTCCACGGTGATCAGGCTTAGATCGAGTTCGCCGTCATAGGCCCTTTCCAGGGTTCGCTCCGAGATCATTGTCTGGTAGCGCGCCTCGCGGATAAACCGTGCTCTATTCCACCCCTTCGCTTTAGCTAATTTCGATACGTGGTTTTTTCGGGTGATATTCATTTCAGCCAACATCTCAGCATCCTTTTTTGTTTTTGGCATTATAAAGAGTCCTCCGAATTACGTCAAGGGCTTCATAACCCTTGACGTAACTCAAAAATAGTTTTATACTACAAGTCTATACGTAACTTTTTGTTGAAAAAATTGTCATGTTTATGGAGATCACTACAAGATGACAACCTCCCCACGGAAACCTGAAAATGACAGCGCGGCACCCCTTTCTGAAAGGATTGTGTTGCGCTGTTTTTGCCAATAAGTGCCGAAAACTGTCAATCTGACCAGTAATTATACTTATCGAAAGCGATTTTTTTCACAAACAATACCCCCACTCAGATCGGACCCGGCGAAGTCCTGAGTGGACGAAAGGCAGCGACGACAATGTATCATCCGTCTCTTCTCAAACCTGAAACCTGCGAACGCATCATGGATGCAACGCGGCCGGTTTGTGTTTTGAGTGAAAGGGAGGAATTGGAAGCCAGATTCAAAGCCCTGCACATGATCCTGGAATCTCAGCCGTCCGTAAAACTGCGGAAGCGCATGGAGACGCGGCTGGTGATCGTGCTGCTGCGCCTGGCGCGGCTGGACGGCTGTCCGTCCACCCTGCCGGCAGCGCTGCGGGCTGCGTATGTCGAGCAAGTCAGGAAGATTGTTTCATCGGGTTCCCCGGGCGCGCTGCGGTAGCTCTCCTCTACCGACAACCAACACCCGAGCACCTCCCTGCCGGATTAGCCACCGTCCGTGGAAAACTCATTTGTGAGCGATAAGTCGGAGGCGGCAGGGATCAAAAAAAAACGAGAGGGAGCAGGCGGCGACCCGCTCCCTCTCAAGGCAACGACGATTGGCGTGAAATGAAATGCCAATCTGCGCGCAAGTATAGCATAAAGGATTTTGTCATGCAAAAGCAATTATTGAATGATTGGCTCAAGCCGCTCACTTCCGCAAAAGAGGATGCACAACAGGAGTTACAGAAGGTCCGGGAGGCAGACGAACCCCTGTGCTGCCAGCCTCAGAAGGCGGGCATCCTGAAATTCTTCTGCTCGAACGGCACCAGTTTTTATTTCCACGTCTGCGGGAAGTGCTGGACCGAGATCATCGCTGCTTCTGGTGTGCATACCTTAGTGATAGCACAGGTTCCCCAACCTGTCACAAGTTGAAACGATGCGGGGTGGAGCAGTGGTCAGCTCGCTGGGCCCATAACCCGGAGGTCGCAAGTTCAAATCTTGCCCCCGCAACTCAGAAGTTAGCTGGCTCATTCCCAGCAAAGGAATTTGATATGGAAAATCTCAAGTCCGAAATAGAAACATTGGTCGCATGTGCCGAGTGTGGCGTAAAGGTCAGCATCGATGACGCAGAATCATCCTATAACGCCGAACTCGATGATGTCTTTTTCTATTGTCACAAATGTATGCCTGCCGTGTCGGATGATTTCGATGAGCCAGATAACACAGGCTTGCAGGCGGACGGGCGGGTATGCCCCGATTGCGGAGCCGATATTCCAGACGGTGATTCCTGCTTCTACTGCGATACCTACCCACAACCGCCCGCCGCTAAAGCCTAACCCGATCGCCATGCCCACCATTATTCGTTCCGGCTCTAAAGTCTGTGTGATCGGCGGCGCTGCGTTACTGGCAGCAATCGCAAGGATCGATCACACCGTGGTAGTGGTGGGCAACCAGTACTTCCCCGCGCATGTGACGTTCTCGGAAAAGTTCTGGTGGGCAATCCACCAACTCATTCATGGATGGTGATCAATGACCCGGAAGATCCAGTTCCTTTTTATCCTGCTGGCGATCCTCATCATCGCCATGGTCCTGGTAGGAGCAGAGGTATGGAAATACTTCTAGCCATCCTCGGCGCGCTTACTCTGCTCTGCCTCGTGGCTCTCTATGCGGAGTTCGTGGGCCGGCTCAATCGTCTCGATGCCCGCGTCCGCAGGCTGGAAGAGGCGAAGCAGAAGCGGATCAACTATGAGTCGCTGGAGGAGATCGACGCGCTGGAGCAGGAGAACGCCAGGCTGCGGGAAGCCCTGCGGAGCTTGCGCGAACCGCTGAAGCAGAGGGCTGTGGAAGAAAACAGCATGGAGGCAGGATGAGCGGATCATTTGGATCGCCTGAGTGGTTCGCGTCTGTGCCGGAGATCGCATACGGCGAGGTTGAAATCCTATCCAATGACGAGAGTTTCGACCAGACCGAAGCTGAGCAGATCAGGCGCGAATTCGTGTGCGGCGTGTGTCACGGCGATCTCACCACCCTCCTCGGAAAATCTCACTGGCGCGTGCTGGTGGTCTGCCCGGAGCATGGCAACGTGACAAGGTGCGGGCGCGTGACCAGGACGACGGTCAACATAGAGATGGAGCGATCGCTCGCGAAATTCCATGTGGTGATTCGCAACCTCCCCGATCTGTGGGGAGAACTTCTCGAAAAGCGGCTGCCTCCGCGCGAGGGAGAGAGCCGTAAGCAGCAAGACATTCGCGAACTAGGTTTTTGAAAGGAGTTTATATGTCACCAATTTCAGGACTTACCGATGCTCCAAAATCATTCATGCAACTCGGAAAGATCAAGAAGGGTGAGATGGTGGAATACACCATGAAGGACGGCTCGAAGGGGACAAAGCCTGTCGACCTGGATTATTTCCGTGTGGTCTTTTCGCCCGGCAAACTCGCCGGTGAGATCGAAGCAACTTTCCGCTCTGTGTATGGAGATCGTCCGCAGGAACTAAACACCCGCTTCGCCGACTCGATGGTTAGAGAAGTGTGGGATGCAAACTTCGAGTGCCACAAAAAGGGCGGGTTGATCGCCAAGGCGGGGACCAACGAGAACGGCGCGTACTGGATCTTCTACCGCGACCCCGACACCTCGGAAGTGCTTGTGCGCAACGGTTCCCCGGTTGGAACTGCCGGGCGCGAGTTCATCGAGAAGCCCGTCGACCTGAGCGCGCCGATCTATTACCTCGAAAACGAGAACCGCGACCCTGTTTGCCTCAAGCCCCTCGGCCGGCTGCAGGTTGTGATCCCCGAGGTCGCACACCTGGCGGTGGGTTACTTCGTCTTTGAGCCTACCTCCCCGCGTGACATCCGCAACATCAGCGCGGAGCTTGGCATGTACGCGGCGATGGCGTCCAACTATGGGCAGAGCATCACCGGCATTCCGTTTGTGCTTGGGCGCCGGAAAGAAGATGTCACCAAGAACATGGGCGGCAAACTTTCCAAGGGCACCTCGTGGCCTGTCCACCTGACCGCGGGCGGTGTGTGGGGCCGGCAGGCCCTCGATATGATCGAGCGACTCGCCTTGCCTGAATACATCGACGCCGAAGCCGCGGATGCACCACCTCCCCCCGAGGCAGGCGGCGTTCCAATTGAAGAGGAGACCTCCGATCTGATATCCATCGAGGAAGCCAGGCAGGTGATCGTGCTCACCAGGGGGGGCAAAGAGCGGTTCCTGGGTGAGCTGACCGTCGACCAGCTGAACAGGATCGTCGCAAATTCCGAGGATCCCAGGCAGGTCGCCGCGGCAAAACTGGTGCTCAAGATCGACTTCAACATGGAGCCAACCCAATGAACACCACACAACTACTCGAAAGCCTCACTGAGTTATACGCGCAGAAGGATCTGCTGCTGATCGACCGCAAGCGCGCAGAGCAGACAGCCATCCCTGCCGAAGTGCAGAAGCGGCTCGACGACATCGCCGCTGAATGCTGCGACAAGGAAATGACGGTGAACGCAAATATTGCCAAGCTGGAATCGGAGATCAAGCAGGCCGTGATCACCACCGGCGCAACAGCTAAAGGCGGATCTCTGCAAGCTGTATACACCGCGCCGCGGATCACATGGGAAACCAAAGGACTTGAAGGTCTGATGGTTGCCATCCCTGAACTTGAGAAGTTCCGCAAGGTTGGAAGCCCGAGCGTAAGCATTCGCAAGGGATGATCTGACCGCTATTCAAGGGAGGGACGAACTTGGCTCCGTCCCTCCCGAAGGAGAAACATCATGACAGAAAACGCATTCTCGAATTACTGTGTTGTTGAACTGTTCGGTCATCAGAAGATCGCCGGACTCGTGACCGAGCAGGTGATCGCCGGTCAGGGCTTCATCCGCGTGGATGTGCCACAGACCAAGTGCCACCCCGCATTCACCCGCATGTTCGGAAGCGGCGCGATCTACTCGATCACCCCGGTCTCCGAGGAGATCGCACAGGCCGCGGCAGAGAGCATCTACATCGAGCCCATGCAGGTCTATGCCTCGCCCTCTCGCCAACTCAAAGGGCCAGACGATGACGGTGATTCTGATGGTGAAGACAATGGCTGAAAACTCGAAGATCGAAACGTGCGACCACACGCACAACGCCTGGATGGGCTGCACGAAAGTCTCACCCGGCTGCAAGTTCTGCTATGCCGAGGAACTGATGGAGACCCGCTACAAGAAGGTGAAGTGGGGACCGCAGGGTACACGCATCCACACCTCGAAGGCGTACTGGCGGAAGCCGGTGCAGTGGAATAAAGAAACATGGCGCGAGTGCGTTGCTTGTGGTTTTCGCGGCAAGGTCGGACTCGATGAGCCGTATTATCTATGCCGCTGTGGGAGCAGGCAGACAAAGCCAACCCGCCAGCGCGTGTTCTGCGGCAGCCTGATGGATGTCTTCGAAGACAACCCGCGGGTCGCAGACTGGCGATCTGAATTATTGGATCTGATCACCGCTACATCAAACCTGGATTGGCTGCTGCTGACAAAGCGCCCTGAGAACATCATGGCATTTTCGCATTATGCACTTCCTGACAATGTTTGGATTGGAACTTCAATCGAGAATCGGGACACTACCGAGCGCATTGGACATCTGCTTGCAGCGCCCGCGAAAATTCACTTTTTGTCGGTCGAGCCAATGCTCGAACCCATTGAACTATTCGAACCTCAACGTCTGGACTGGGTGATCTGCGGCGGCGAGTCCGGTCCCCACGCGAGACCCATGGAGGTCGCCTGGGCGCAGGACCTGTACGAACAATGCAAAGCCGCCGGCGTGCCGTTCTTCATGAAGCAGGACTCGGGCACCTACCCGGGCCGGCAGGGGCGCATCCCTGATGAGCTGTGGAAGGTCAAGGAGTTTCCGAATGCCTAACGAGCATCCGATTCTATTCAGCGGCGAAATGGTCAAGGTGATCCTGGAAGGGCGCAAGACGCAGACGCGGCGAGTGATCAAGCCGCAGCCGGTTTCCTATCACCCACATCATGTATTGGATTACGTGAGCTGGAAAACTGTGGATTGCAAGCTGGTATCTTTTCCAATTTTTGTAAATAAATATTGTCCCTATGGTCAGGCCGGTGATCTGCTGTGGGTTCGTGAGACATGGGCAACCATTTGCAAGGTGGCTATTCCGTATTGTGAATGCGAGACAGAAGCAGATCGCAAGGAAAATCACTACATTGAATATCGAGCCGACACTGGCAATCCTTATCCCGGTGACTGGCCAGAAGATGAGGCTCGGGGAAACGACGAGGCCCCTAAATGGAAGTCACCCTACCACATGCCGCGTTGGGCAAGCAGGATCACTCTGGAGATTGTGAGTGTCTGTGTGGAGAGGGTGCAGGATATTACAGGGGCAGATGTTGCTTCCGAAGGCGTGGAATTTCCAGACGCAACGGCAATCACAACGGTAGCCGAGCGATGGAAGCCCTTCCGTGATCTGTGGGATTCCATCAACGCCAAGCGCGGTTACGGCTGGGATGCCAATCCCTGGGTGTGGGTGCTCGAGTTCAAGGTGATCAAATGAAAACAGATGAACTCACCGGAAAATACAAAGTTGAAGACAACACAGAGAACGCGCGCGAGATGCTGGGCGCAGGCTATAAACATGAGCCGCGCCGGATTGTGCAGGAGATCAGCGGCTTTTATCCATTATTCGAAGCTCTTCTGGAGAAATACCGTGACGAGATCACTCCCGCCGTTTTTGGTGTGGTCTGGCGGTTCTGCCAGATGGAGGACGGGGTTTGTAAGGCCTCCCTGCGAACAATAGCCGCCATCCTCAATGTTGACGATGTGACCGTTATGCGCCGCCTGAAGGTCCTTTGCGAGGACGAGTACCTGATCGACACCACGCCGGACCTGAAAAACAGGCCTCATGTGTACGTGGACGCCGGCCTGGTGGTGATGACAAGTGCCACAGGGGTAAGGATTGAAACTGCTTCTCACAGAAGCAGATCTGCTTCTCACAGAAAGGCAACTGCTTCTGTGAGTCAGTTGATTAAAGATTCTAATAAAGGTTTTGAGGAGGATGAGGCGCTCGCCCAAATCACGAAAGCATACGAATCCGAGATCGGTGTGCTGACGGCTATGATCGCCGACGAACTCCGGGACGCCGCAACCACCTACCCTTTGAAGTGGGTACTCGACGCCATCCGGGAGGCGGCAGCCAACAACGCGCGCAGCTGGAAGTACGTCGAGGCTATTCTCAAGCGCTGGCGCGCCCAGGGAAACCAGGAGCCGGCAAGGAAGCCCTCCCGTTCCAACGGCAAGCGCCCCGCCCAGCCCGTCCCGCCGGCAGAGACGCCGGAGAAGTTAGCCGCGCGCCGCGCCCTGGCTGATAAATTACTTGGAGGTGTGAAGTGACCAAAGACAACTGGACCGGCTGCTACCCCTCGAACTGGAAAGGTCTGATCGTTCCCGAGGCGATGGCGCACCCGGCGAAATTCTCGAACAAGTTGATCAGGCGCATCTATGAGCACATGCTGGCGGAGGGTTGGGTGAAACCAGGCGACCGCGTCCTCGACCCCTTCGGCGGCGTAGCCCTCGGAGCCTTGGATGCCATGCGCCTGGGTCTGCACTGGACAGGGATCGAACTGGAGGAGAAGTTCCATGAACTCGGGCAGGCAGAATATCTCTGCTTGGGGATCAACCCGAAGGATTGGAGGCGATGGTATTCCCGGCCCAAGATGCTCGCGTTCTTTCGTGAACATCACCTGCTGTGCCCGACCTGTGAACGTGCCTGGAACGACATTGCCGATCGGAAGATCCCGCACCGCGAACTGCACATCTTCCGGGGAAATATCCCACTATGGACTCACAAGTTCCAATCCATGCCCAATTTCGGCACGGCGCGTCTGCTCCACGGCGACAGCCGGAAGCTGCTGGAACTGCTGGATGAGCGCGCGCAGGTGGCGGTATCCAGCCCGCCGTATGCGGACAGCGTGAACAGCGACTCGAATGGGATTGATTGGTCAAAAACCAAGAAAGACTATCCAGGTCGCCAAATGCACGAAAAAAGAATAGAGATGAGCGACCGGATTCATAGTGGTTATAACTACGGCTCCACTCCCGGTCAACTCGGCGCGATGAAAGCCGGCGGCTTCGAGTCGGTCGTCGCCTCGCCTCCTTACTCCGCCATGCAGGTGGAGAAGAACGCCAAGAGCATCGACCGCGCGAAGCAGTACGAAGTCTACCGGAAATCAGGCGGCGGGCAGACCTTCGAGCAGTTCTGCCACACCCAGGAACTCCATTCGCAGGGGTACGGGCATTCTGACGGCAACCTCGCCAACATGCCGGCGGGCAAGTTCAAGGCGACGGTCAGTTCCCCGCCGTTCCAGAAAGGCAGCGAGGGCGTCATGCGTGCCGATAAATTCAAAGACCCAGAAGCCTTTGCGCGGGTGCAGATGACCAAAGGGAACGGCGCGTCCTTCGATGCAAAGATGCGTTCCATGAAGAAGGACAACGAGCGCGCGGATTATGGGAAAACTCCCGGTCAGCTCGGCAACGACTCGGGCGACGACTTCTGGCTTGCGGCGCGGACGATCGTCGAGCAGGTTTATCAGGCGCTCGCCCCGGGCGGTCATGCTGTGTGGGTGGTGAAGAACTACGTCAAGAACAAGCAAATCGTTCACTTCTCGGACCAGTGGCGGCAGCTCTGCGAGGCGGTCGGCTTCGTCACCATGCACGAACATCATGCCATGCTGGTACACCACAAAGGCACGCAGCACACGCTCGAAGGTGGGACAAAAATCTACACCACGGCTTCCAAAAGTTTCTTCCGCAGACTCGCCGAACGTAAAGCCGCGCTGGACAAGTATTGGAAATCCCTTGACCGCGCGGTTCAGTTCATCTACCTGAAGAAGTCACATCATGTTGTGTGGCAGGATTACAACGCCCTGTCAGACGAGGAAAAGAAAGCGATCGGTGACGACGGGGAATTGAAAAACACCCCGCCAAACAAAAGCGGAATAAAAAATCTGGCTGAGTATTTTGCCTTCACCGACAGTGGCGAGAGAGAAGAGACCTGGAACAAAGAAACCCGCATCGACTGGGAGACGATCTACTGTATGGAGAAACCATGACCACACAACTTTCAGAATTCGCAGCAGCCTTCCGTGCGAAGCTGCAAGCCAATCCTCCCGGCGCCCCGGAGCGACCCGCCCTGCCCCACTCGGACGCCGACAAGGACTGCACACGCTGCAACGGCTGGGGCTGGAAGAAGTCCGAGACCCTGGGGACCTGGTTCATCTGCCCCTGCACAACCGAGACGCGCCGGGCTCTGCTCGCGGCGCAGAACAAGCCGGACTACTCCCGCATGGGGTTGAAGGAAGACGAACTCGGCATGGACTGGAAGCTGGTCCTGCCGGACATCTCGGACGGCTTGAAAGCCGTGGAGGAAGTACGCCCCCAATACATGCGGGGGTACGGCATGATCTTTCTGTGGGGCACGTGGGGGCAGGGCAAGACCCTGATCGGCAAGATCCTGACGGCGACCGCCCTGCGGGACGGCAGGCGCGCCGCGTACGCCAACATGGCGGTCGTGCTGGATGATATCCGCCTGGCGTTCGACGAGGAGCACAAGACGACCGAACTCCTGCGCCGGATGGAATGGTGGTCTTCGCGCGACGTGCTTTTCCTGGACGAGCTCGACAAAGCCAACGGGACGGAGTGGGCAGAGAGCACGCTATTCACACTGCTCGACCAGCGTTACGTGCGGGCGATCCGCGAGGAGGCGCTGACCGTGATCGCCTCCAACAGCAGCGCCGCGGCGCTGGACGGCTATCTCAAGAGCCGGCTGAAAGACCGCCGGGTGGGTCCGGTGGTGTACCTGAATGGCTCGGACGGGCGCGCCGTCATGCCGGAAGGATACAGGTTCTAATGATCTGCCCCTATTGTCACCACGAGATTGTCGAAGAGCCTGTGCTGGATCTCTATCCCGTCCGGGTGCGCGGCGAGAAACTGACCGTGCATCACGTCGGCGCCCTGACGACCTCCATAGGCATCTATCCCATGAAAGTCGTGCCGGTCTTTTACGTCGAAGGTTTTGGGTCATCGAGCGCACGGGCTGCGCAGCCGATTGAAAACCGGAGTTTCCACCCGTTCGAGGCGGATGTGACCCACTCGGAGAAAGAGGTGAAATATGTCCCAAAAAGAAAGGCAGAGGTGAAACATGGGAGTCACTACCGATGAACTTGCAAGGTCCGAAGAGCAGGACCGCCGCCGGCTAGTGGAACGGGAGGCAGCTGAGTGCGCGAAAGCCGAGCGCTTCTGGAACTGGGTCGCCCTGGGACTCGGCGTGCTGCTTGCCGTGGTGATCGTCATTCTGTTGTTTTGAAAGGCAGGGATGAATGAACTTTTCACGAGGCTGTTTCTTTGTGGCTCCTATAGTGATCCTGCTGTGGGCGCTCATTGTGCTGGCTGTGATCAAGCTGGACATTGCGACGATCGCCATCATAGTGTTCCTGATCCTCTTCACGGCGGTAGTGTTCGATATCATCTACCGGCAGGAGAAGAGGGCGCGATGAGTGATTTGTGGATCCCTGTTTTTTTACTGGCTGCCATCTTGTTTGCCGTCCTGTTGTCTATCCCCCGCGGACACACGGAGCAAAGCGAGACGCGGCATGTCCACGAAGTACAGGACGACACAGGCGTCATTGCCCGCCGCGCCGCTCGTCTGAACGAGCACGCGCATCAGCGTAACCACGCGGAGATGTGCCGCCTGGCTTCGGAGATGAGCAGGCGACCGGTGCTGGACTACAGCGACCCCCCGCTGTTGCTGACAGACGGCGAGGTGATCGACGCGCGAGTTACTGAGATACGAGGTCTGCTGCCATGACCCCGTTTCAGGAAGGCTTCGACGCTTGTCTGTCAGAAGTCCCGCGCAGAAACAACCCATACACAGTGGAGCCGGAACGCTCGGAGTGGTTTCGCGGCTGGGACGCGGGATGTCTGTGAACCGAAGAAAGCATGAGTTGGGCAGCATTATGAAAAAGAGATTACCTAGAAACGCATTGACAGTTGAAGAAATCCGGTGGTTGCAGGAACATGGATACGCCTTGTTTCGGAACTGGATTTCTATCGATGAGGGATACGAATGCAAAATCACCCGCATGGGTGATTGGCGCGCGCTTGCATATCGGTCAAGTATCCGGGCGCTATACAATTTCGCCCGCAAACACTATGACGCCGAACACCCGCTGCGCCCGCTGCCGTTTGGGCGGTCCGCCCAGGAAGAAGGTAATCAATGAATCTTCGTGAACACGTAAAAGAGATTGAGGAGAAATTTCAAGCAGGGCAGAATTTATTCCGTCGCCAGTTGGTAGGGTTTCTGCTTGAAAGGATTTCGCAGTTAGAGCAGTCCGCCCAACAAAGCGCGCAGGCGGACTTGGGCTTACGCGCCTGCGATCACCACTTTGTTCCGCGTCCGCCGATGTGGCATGAGTATTGCGAGTTCTGCAATACGCCCAAGCCGCTAATCTAAGCCGCTAGGAGACCCATGAACGTCTTTTGCCCTGCCTGCGGTAAGCCTGCCCGCCTCGTCGATGGCGAGACGACTTGTGACTGCGGTGCGGTGTGCGCTGTGAAGATCACGCGACCGGTCAAAAAAGACGAGCCGGGGAAGTACAACATGCGGATGCGCCTGCTCACCTGGCTCGCGGCAATAGCGCTTCTCATAACCTATTTAGCCTCCAAGTAGAAAGGAATTTTATGGAAACAATGAATCAGGTAGACAGCAAGTGGAACAACTTCTGGAGCGGGCTCGCGCGCCACTGGCTGCGGTATGCCGCCCTGACCGTCACCGGCTGCCTGACCGGCTACGCCGCCTGGTCGTACACCGGCAACTGGCTGTATGTGATTGCCCTGGTCCTGCTGGCAGAGGGGGCGAGCCTGTACTGGGCGAGCCGGATCGAGGACTTCGGCAACAAGGTCCAGGCGACCGCCGCGGTTCTGGGGACGCTCCTCGCTTGGGGTTCGATCGCCGTGACCGACCTGGCATCTGTGACTATTATCGTCCGGAACGCCAGCCTGGATATCTTCACCGTTTTTGCGATGGTCCCGGAGTGGGCGCAGAAGACGGTCGTGTACGTCGTGCCGTTCCTGGCAGTCTTCCAGGGAGTGCTGGCAACGCTGCATTATTTCTTCAGCGAAGAGGCAAGCCTGCGGCGCAGCATTGCCAAGACGAATAGGGAGGCGGAGAAGGCAATCAGGCAGGCGGACGCCAACGCGCAGAAGAGCATGGCGGAGGCCCGGGCGAAGCGCTACAAGGAACTGGCGGAGATCAACGCTCCCATCCTCGGAGAGTTGCAGGGCGAGAAGAGTTGGCAGGACTTCGAGCGGAAGTCGAAAGTGCCAACAGTCCCGCCGGACCCTATCCGGCCTCCGCGCCGAGGGTAGGGGCGGCGGAGGTATTCGGTTTCGACATTGCCAACACTTTGAACCTGACCGATATAAAAAGTGTTGGCAATGGGAAGGAACTGCCAACACTTGACCGCCGGGAGTGGCGCATCATTGCCAACACTGGCGAACTGCGCGGAGTGTGCTGGCGCCAAAGGAACAAGGACAGGAAGGAGACCAGATATGTCGGTAAAAGGAACCACCCCGCAGAATTCGAGCTCTACCGCGCCGCGTATGAAAGATGGCGAAGAGCCCACAGAAGTCTTGCTGGCGTTGGCCTCGTCCCCGCTGCTGGAACTCCAGAAGCGCGGGCTGGCGAAGATCGTGACGGCTAAGGACCAGGACGGCGATCCGGTGGTCGTGGTTATTTTTGGCGGCGCCGAGTGGAATCCGACTGTTGGCATTGTGTTGGCTGAGGTTTTGCCAACAGACGAGAAAGTGTTGGCAGCCCCATGAAGTACCTTATCATCTTCCTGGGAGTGTTGGCACTCGCGGCATGTTCTCCCGAGATCGTGCCGGCGATCACCGGCGTCGTGCCAACACTTTCCCCCACCCCGACCGCCGGAGTGTTGGCAGTCCCCCCCGCCCCGACGGAAGTGCCAACACTTTCCCCCGCCAGACTGTTGGCAATTGTTGGCGACGTTTACATCCGCAGCGAGCCGGACGGCGCGGTGGTCGGAAGCCTGCGGCGCGGCGACTGCCGGGAAGGCGTCTGTGTTGGCAACTGGTGCGAGATCGATGGCGGTTACATCTGGCGCGGCTGCACAGACGATAACCCCGAGCGGAAAAGGTGCGAGGCGAAATGAACTTCCTGCAAGCCCTGGTCTTTTGTGTGATGCTCGCCGATATGGCGAAGTTCATCTATGACGTGGAGAAGGCGCGCGGGACGGTTCCGCCGGATGGTCTCGAGCCGGTCAATCGCCGGCTGGTCGAAATGACGCTGAGGCAACTGTGAAATCGACGCTGCAAACCCCGCCTTGCCACTGTAACGGGCGTTACATTTGCCTACTATGCCGACCCTGACTGTTCCTGCCTTCGACCTCGCAGAACGGCTCCTGAGCGAAAATCGCTCCGGGCGTTCCTGGCGTGCGATCGCCCGGGAAGACTACCGGAACCGTGTCAACTTTGCGACGTTGAATCGGATCGCGAACTCGGGCGGGGCGTGGCTGCCGAAGGAACGGAAGATCCTGCGCGCGCTCGGGCTGGTGGAGCGCCGGAAACGCACGCCGATCCAGAAGGCGATCAGCAGGATGGTGAGAGATACGAGAAAGGCAATGATAGAGATGAGTCCTAACCCTATCAAAGTAACCCGCGCGCAAGCAAACCGGCTTGAGCGGAATTTGAAGAAAGCGAAGGTTGAAGTGAAAGAGGAAGAATTACGGAAACATACAACCTGCTCAAATTGCGGGAAGAAGATCGGACACACCGGCCTGCCTGGCTTCTGGGTGCTCAAGGTCGAACGGCACATGATTGACTTGCGCGCGGTCAAGCGACAGGACGGATTGGCAGCAATGCTGGACGGCGATGTTGTGCTTGCCCAAGTCATGGGACCAGATGAAGACATGACTTTGCCGATGATGGAATCGGTCGAGATCACGCTTTGCGAAGAGTGCGCATTGGGCGACGTCAATATCGGCGGATTGGTATTGGTTTGAGTGCTGGCGGCTGCCCGTGCATGGCATCGATCATCATGGCGGAAGCCGGGAAGATTATTTCTTAGGAGTTTTCATGAAAAAAATAGGTGAGAGAGTAATTCTAAATACACTTCTTAGGGAAGGCGACTTCCCGGGCGAGATTATTGACATCGATCTGGATTTGTGCGTTGTGAAACTGGATTGTCAGGAAACTCCAGTAAGCGGCGTGGTTTATTATGAGTATCCGCCTGAGATGATCAGGTCGTCGTTGTGGCAGTTTTGTTACCCGGAAGCGCACGCGAAAGCCCTGCTGTAACTTTTTGGCAGGCTGGTTGTATTGACATCTGCCCAATCAGTCCTACAATGCGCGCGTCGTTTTCATCATCGGAGTTATTATGTCCCTCCCTACCGACAAAGAACAACTGGAGTTGAACGGCCCGGACTCCACCTCCACGGCGAAGATCAGGAAATGCCTGGAGGCGGTCCTGGCTGAGTATGACCTTGTGCTGAAAGTCACGCACAGCCTGGAAGCCGCGCGCAAGGCTGCCGAGGATGCACACAAGGCCTGGAAGGTGGCGGAGGCCATTGAGCGCCGGCTGCTGCGGACGTTCGCCGCCGCAAGTTCTGGCTACCAGATGGAGATCAAAGACGACGCAGACCCCAGGAGAGGTGAATTATGAAAAAAAGAATCCCTGCACAATGTTTTCACCCAGGTGAATTTGTGAAAGATGAAATGGAAGCGCGCGGTTGGGATGTTGCCGAGCTAGCAAGGCAAATGAGGTCCCCTCATGTTCCTGAAGATATTGTGAGAAACCTAGTCGAGTGCAAGCAACCTGTTATACCGATCATCGCCTTTGGCTTATCCCGCGCCTTCGGCATATCTGTTGATTTTTGGATGAATCTGCAAAAGGCTTTTGATTCATGGAAAGCCGCCCACAATGGTAATGCCATTTGTTTGGAGCCTAACGTGCAGCGGCCGGCTCTCCACGCCCATGAATTTGTTGATAGCGATGTCTGTAAGTGCGGTGTCACCCGAAAGCAAGTTGTAGAACGTGGCCAGTAAGGCTTGCGTTATGCTATAATGCGCGTGGACAACTGAGCTGGTTGCGTGCTTGCACGTGATCTTGAAACGTTCGCTTGCGGGCGTGTAGTTTCGGAGAAATCCGAAATTGCGCGCCCGTTTTTGTTTGAGATGAAAGCCTGTGTCCTCCGCACCCTGGCCGCCTGGCTGCTCTTCGCCCTGTTACTGCTCTTTATTTTATGGGCGAGTGGGTGCATCAAGTTCTGAAAGGAGTATCTCATGAAAGTTGTCAAGTCCCTGTTCGTGTTCGCGGCAATGGCGATCGGTGTTTTGTTTCTGTCGGCGTGCTCCCCGGCGCAGGGAGTCGCGCAATTCGTGGAGTTGCCGGAGGACGCGAAGATCCGCATCACGGCGCTTGTGGTCGCGGTGGTCGCCTTCTTCCTGGCGAAACTCGTCGAGCTGGTCCCATTCCTGAAATGGCTGGAAGAGTTCAGGATGCCGTTCTCCCTGGTGCTGGCAGCCGAGTTGATCGGCTTGATCCAGAACGCCGTGCCGGACGCGTATGCCGGTGTGGCGGTTGCGGCTATTACCCTGATCCTCGAGCTGGTTGCGCTGGTGCTGGTGTTCGTGAAACTCAAGGAACGCGGCGTCAGGGCATTCAAATAACAAAGTTATGGCAGGCGCCCCGGGCGGAAGGCAGGGGCGCCTGAACTTCACATGATATGGGTTGTAGTCAATCTTCTCGTCGCAATGGCTGCGATGATTGTCAACTGGGATAAATCCAGGAAGAGGCCGGAGCGGCGCGGACTGCTCTGGTCGGGGTTTGCGATCTCGTTCTATTTTGCTGTTTTTTACGCCGCGGTCCTGCTCGGGCTGGTCCGGGGATCGGACATCAGTCCGTTCTTCCAGACGATCATCCTGCTGTACATCATCACGGTGGCGAAATATGAGTGATAGCGACCTGATCCAGGCCGTTGCCACTGTGATCGTCGCTCTGATCGTCCTGTTCGGCAACCGCGGGCAGAGTAAAGCCAGCGCCAGGGTCGACCTGTCGAACGCCAACGCGGTGGACATCGAGACATTCCAGGAGCTGGTCTGTAAGGTGGGGGAGTTATCCGACGAGCTGCTCAAGATCAAACAGGAGCTGGCGGAGGTCAAGAGTGCTCTTCTCACCCTGCGGACCCGCTACAAGGCTTTGTGGAAATTCCTGATCGAGTGCATCAACATCATGCGGCGGCACGGCCTGAGGCCGCCCGCGCCGCCCTCCGAACTTCTGGACGAGCCTGAGCTGCTCGAACTGCTCAAGGACGAATAGATGGAATTCGAGAACTGTAACGTCCACGGACCGGATATCTCGTTCTACCAGGATGCGGACAGCACCCCGCAGATGGTGGACTTCGGGAAGATGCGCGCCGCCGGCGCCAGTTTTGTGATCGTGCGCGCCGGGCAGAACAACTGGCGGGATCCGGACTTCGCTCATAACTGGCAGGCGGCAAAACTGGCAGGCTTGCCGCGCGGCTCGTACTGGTTCTATGATAGCCGCGCCGACCCTCGGGCGCAGGCGCGCCTGTGGTGGAGTCTGCTCTCGGAGGACGCCGGCGAGCTGCCGCACTTCCTGGACCTGGAGGAGCACTACGGGGGAGCCTGGACCGGCTGGCAGTTCTGGAAAGACCTGCTGGTGGAGTTCCAGAACATCAGCGGACTGCCGGCAGGCAGGACAGGCAGGATCGGGATCTATTCCAATTATTACTACTGGGTTGCCAACGCGCCGGTGAGTCTCATCAACCGGGACTGGTTTGCGCGCTTCCCCTTCTGGCTGGCAGCCTACGTGCCTGTCGGAGAGGCGCGCGTCCCGTCACCCTGGGCGGAGTGCCTGTTCTGGCAGTTCGGCACGCCGGCGATCGGAGAGCAGTATGGGGCGGAGAGCCTCGAGATCGATATGAATTATTTCAACGGGGGCGCGCAGAAATTCAAGGACACGTTTCAAGTGGGCGGGGAACTCCCGCCGAATGGAGATACCATGACGAAGATGATCATCCGGGGCACGGTGATCGGGAGTGTCACGCGGCGGCAGACGCCGGCGGGGAGCACGTTCTCCCCTTCGCGCTACCTGCGGGACGGTGACACGATCGAAGCCGACCGGCAGGACGTCGCCATGCCACAGTGGCTGCACCTGACCAAAATAAACGACACGCCGGTGGTGGGGGATGAATGGGCGAGTGCCGGGACCAGGATGCAGTACATCAGCTGGGCGTGGGTGGTGGTGGAGGAGCCTGCGCCGGAGCCGCCTGCACCTGTCGATGTTTTCCCTCCCGAGATCGGCTTGACGATCGGCGAAGAGACAAGGACGTATGTGCTAAAGCCATGAAGAAATGCACTAATTGCGGCGAAGTAAAGCCGCCGAGTGAGTTTGGTAAAAAGAAGGGCTGCGCGGGTGGTTTGCGTCCCTGCTGTAAAACATGCTCAAATAAGGTTCAAAGACAGTATTACGCAACGCATTTTGTTGAGAATAAAGCAAGCCAAAAGAAATATTACGAAGCAAACAAAGAGAAAATACTTGCCCAACGGAAGGAGAAATACAGAAAAGATAGAGAAAAGGGCACAAAAAAGGCTCGCTGCAGAGACCCCAAAAAAATTAGAGAGTATGCGTTGAGAACGAAATACAGGATAGATGCTTTCGAATATAACAAAGTTCTAGAGGAGCAAGGAGGTTTTTGTGCGATTTGCGGCGGCAGCAACAACGGAAAAACCTTAGCAGTTGATCACGACCATGAAACAAACCAAGTGCGCGGGCTGCTTTGTGCTCAATGCAATACAGTTTTAGGGCTTATCCATGACGACCCCGTTATTGCTTCCAGGATAATTTTTTATCTAGGCGAATTTCAACTTCTGAAGGTATTTGGTATTCCGGTAGAGCTTCCGGCTGCCGGGTTAGAGAAGATGGAGTTAATCCATGTTTCCTAATAGTGTCTCTGTTTTTAGCCGGACCTATATCCCGAAGGTCGTTTCCGTCCACTGGCGCGTCCGGCACGACGACCCGCCCCTGTGGCGGAAGAACCTGCCGGAGGTGAATCGCATCCTGCCCTTCCATGCAGTGCCGTTGAACGAGGGCGCGCAGTGGTTGTGGCGGAACCTGAATCCCCAGCTCACCAATGAGCAGTGGCGGCGCTGCCTGGGCAATACCCTGGCGCTGACCAACGGCACCGGTTTTCCGGGGCACGCCGATTATGTCAACTGGCTGGACCTGGATATGCCGGATCCCCGCTTCGACCTAGCGCGGGTCTTCGGCGGTTATGTGCTCAGGGAGAAGTGGGTGGCGGGGAACAATATGTACTTCGAGGCGATCGACGTGCGCAAGCCTCTGCCGTCCGTGCAGGACGTCCTCGACAATCATCTGTATGGGGAGGCGGTCAACATCGACGATCATGTCACTCCGACAGGTACAGTCCCGATCGTGCGCCCCTTCAAGAGTAACTGGGAGCTGCCGGTTTATGTGCCCCTGTTGGTGGCAGTGGACGAGCCGTATTATCACATCGTGCCGGAGAGGAACGAGGAGCACGCCGGGCTGGAGAAGCTGCCGGCGGGTGAGTTCCCGTCGCCGTTCCGATATCCATAATAAATAAAGGTAACAATATACTTAACACACAAAACCTTTCGTGATATACTAAAAACACAATAACGAAAGGATAAACATGACAAACCAACTTCAACTAACCTGCAAGACCGAACGAGCCATTGGCGGGCTTGAGTTCTCATCCGTATCACTCCTGCCCGCTGAGATGGCAATGCTGGACGGCAAGAGCATCAAGATTGACGGCGAAACGATCCGCTTCAAGATGTGGAACGACTCCCGCCTGTATGTCAATCATCGACGCTTTACGCTTGGTTATTTCTCTCTTGTTGATTTCGATCTGTCTTGGGGTTCCCCATCGGTCGCGGTTTTGCAAGGTAACAAGCCGTCCCCAGTGATTGCTCAGGCTGTTGCTCAGTTGCTCAAAATTGACGCTTGCAGACTGGTAGACATGACATGAACGAACGCCTATTTCGTCAGGCTCGCTCGCTTTCATCAGGTACAGTTTCGTACCTGATTGATTGCACTTTATACGATGTAGTTTATGTGGTTCGTTGTGAGTTTGCCTTGTGGTGCTTGCGAAATCCGCATTACGATAATTGGGTTCAGGCGTGGAAAGTTTTTTCTTTAGGAGCATCACATGAATCAGCCTAAGACACTTCAAGAAGCCATGATTTACTTTGCTGATAAACAGAACGCTCATGAGTTCATAGTTAGCCTCCGTTGGTCTGATGGGGTTATCTGCCCACACTGCGGAGGGCAGGAGCAGTGGTTTATCAAAACCCGTCTTATATGGCGCTGTAAGGCTTGCAGGAAGCAATTCTCTGTCAAGGTCGGTACGATCTTCGAGGATAGCGCCCTCGGGCTTGACAAGTGGCTCTGTGCAATTTGGATGATTGCCAATGCCAAGAACGGGATTAGCTCCTATGAAATCGGGCGCTCTCTCGGCATGACTCAGAAATCCGCGTGGTTTGTTCTTCATCGGATTAGATATGCCATGCAACAGGGTTCTCTTGAAAAACTCTCCGGCGAAGTCGAAGCCGATGAAACCTATAGGGTGAACCAATGACGTACATAAAATGCTCTGGTTGCAGTGAGCAAATCCTAGCCCCCGATGAATTTTACTTAGACGATGAAGGCTTTCCGATTCCGTTGACTGAACCATATTACTGTGATGCTTGCGACAGGGAAGCTGAGTCTGCTGTTGTTGCAAGCATGGGCGATGATTACGACGACGGGGGAGAGTGTTGCCCGCATTGCGGAAAAGATATTTACGACTGGTCTGATTTGGGCTGTGAATACTGTGACCGTCGTCATCCCAATTATGGAGTTTACCCATGAAAGATGGACCCATCCACATCCAAAATATCGGCGGAGGAACATTTGTGTCAAAGTCAGAGTTTGAGAAGTTCAAGGACATGGCTAAAACCGTTGTGAACACTCCAAAAGAGAAGAAACGAAAACCCAAAAAGCAACCGAAGAAAAAGCCGAAAAAGAAAGAGGGTAAATAGGCTTGTGCGTCAAGTATGTTGTTACCTAAATAAAGGATAGACCATGAGTAAGAAATTTGTATTGTCAAAGGAAGTCCAAAAATGGCTTGATGAGCGAGCCGCAACCGGTCATGCCCGCATGAATTTGTATACATGCAACACCTGCCGCGGTGAGGTCGTCACAATAGATACCGATGAAGGCGTGACGCCTTTTATGATTTCATGCCGTGCTACATCTGGATGCAAGGGCGTGATGCAGTCAAATTTCTACCATTGCGACCCTTCCCGCGTTGCTCAGTTTGAATGGTACAGACCCGAGACGATAAAAGGTCTTGACCAGTGGACCCAGGAGCACGTGAAGAAAGGCGGCTTGCTGCTTCGCCCTACGCCTGGGATAAATTCGGAGGTCGCGCACGACGCTTGATCGTAATAAATTACGCCTCCCGGACTTCGACTTGACGGTTCAGGAGTCCGGGAGGCGTTCTGAGGGGAGCGCTTATTTTGCAGGCCGCGATCCAGCCTATTGGGTCGCGGTCTTGCGTTACTCTTGCACTAAGCCTTTCCAGCCCTCTGCTAATCCGGTTTCGCCATCGTCGGTTTCGCCGTTCGTCATCCACTGCAAAGCACCGAGGGCGGCGTCACGGATATTCATATCTCGTTCGCCTTCATCCCATCGGTTATAAATTCCATCTTCGTCCATGCCGCGCTCAAGTACGTCGATCTGCGCCTGAACTGACGCGCGGTTGTCGTCGCCAAACGCTGAGTAGTGCCGAATCTTCGGCTTGAGTTCTTTCAACTGCTCAATTTCATTCTGAATCTGTTCAATTGTTGGTTTCATCGTTCTGCTTCTTTCTGTCGTCGTCCCGCTCATGGGGCGGCGGCGGTATGTTATCCAACCGGGAAGGCGTTCTCAGGCAGACCCAGCCTGAGCTGCAGCCCGATGTAAATCTGCGTTGTGGCGACGCTCTGATGCCCTAAAACGTCCTTGACCAGCATAATATCATGGGTAGCCTCGTATAGCAGTCTGCCATAGGAACGCCGGCAATCATGTGGATCCAGGTCGGGGATGCCGAGCAGGAGGCCGTATTTGCGGACGATCCGGAAAATACCATAGGCGGAGAGGCTCTCTCCCGGCTTGCCGGCTTTACTGATCCGCCGGGCGACGCGGTCCTCGGGCGCGCTGTGGGTCTCCGCCTGCCAGGCGCGGATGCGGGAGGCGAGCAGGGCGGAGATCGGGACCGTGCGGGTCTTGTCACCTTTGCCGCGGACGGCGAGGGTCTCGCACAGTTTCCCGTTGTAGGGGATCTTCGCCAGGGCGCCGAAGGTCAGGTTTTCGAGCTCTTCCCGGCGGAGGCCGGCGCCGAGCAGGACCGCCAGCACGATGTAATCCCGGCTGGATCTGGTGAGGGCGAGCAGGTTATTGACCTGGTCCTGGGAAAGCCAGTGCGGCTGTCTCTCGGCGTCGGGCTGGCTGACGGTGATCGCCGCGTTCATCGCCTCCACCTTCCACAAGAACGCCTGCACGGCCTCATGGTTGTGGAGACTGGCGCCGGCCTTGGCGCGGTTGACATAGTCGCGGGTGATGATGGCGAGAGCTGCCTTGAGATTGGAGCGACCCGAGGACGGCAGGCTGAAGGCGTAGTTTGCCAGGGCGGAGTAGTCGAAGGGGTCGATCTGCGCCGCCAGGAGCAGGGCAATCGCGGCTTTGTAGTGCCGGCGGGTGCCGGCTGCCAGGTCGGCGCGGTCGAGGGCGGAGTAGTCGAAGGCAGGGAGGGCGAGAGATGTATTCATTGGGGATGTTCCTTTGTTAGTTGAATGTAATCCTCGGAGGAGATTTTAGACACATTCTGGGAGAAGTCCTGCCACTCCATAAGGTGTTGCGCGCACATCCAATTTGAGCGGTGTGTACCGCCGCAAATAGAACAGACTCTTTTAGGGCAACCGTGACGAACGCGCGGGTCTTTGGGGTTGTAGCATTTTCCATGCCTGTGAGCCTGCCGGGTGTAGTACACCTCTCTCTCGAACATCTCTGCTTCGGTAGCCGAATCAGGGAGGGTTTCAAGTATTGAGAAGATGAAAACGCTCGGGCCGTACTTGTTCGCGTCCTGGCGGAGCTTGCTGTTGGTGTGCTTGTTCCTGTACAGCTCCACAAGGTGCGTATGGAGGCGGCTCTCTGTGTCGCGGGTGCTGCCGATGTACACCCAGCCGTTGACGGTGTTCACGATTTGGTAGATAGCCGTCGCTCTTGGCAGATTGATCGTGGGGTATTTGCTGGTCATTGTGTTTTACCTTTATAAGCCTTGCCGAAATTGCGCCAGTCGATGAAACTATCCGCGGCAGCTTTGTCGTAGAGAGTTGGATCGCCGGGCTTCGAGCCCTGATGGACAACAATGAAGGCGTGTGGATACCGGCGTCTCAGGTGATGGAAAGCGGTGCGGCTCTTGATGCCCAGACGCTTCATGATCTCGTTGCGGGTGCAGGTGGGAGGGATGGTCATAGTGTTGCGCCTCCACAGAGAGGCTTGCCGCAGTCGCAGCAGCCGACGAACAGGGAGCCGTCAGGATAGACATGGGAGAAGAGACGATCCGGTGAGTGTTTGCAGATTTCCTGAAAGGCGGATTGAAAGCGGCGGAACTGCGATTGGGTCATGATGTAAGCCTTCTCACGGTGAGAGAAGCGAGCTTTGACTCCATCGGCTATCACGTGGGCGGGAGTCTTCCAGCCGTCGGCTGACGGGATGGTAACGGCAACGCAGTTCTTTGCGTAGCGGGCGTCGTTGAAATTGTAGGCGGGTTGATCGTTCATGGGATGTTCCTTCCGGGTGGGGCGTTCTGGGTTATCCACCGAACATGTGGTAGAGCATCATGGCGGTGTCTGCGAGGAAGTAGCAGATCGCAAAACAGATGGCTAACATAATGATTTTCATGGCTTATTCTCCTTTGCGGGTGATATTTTGGGGGTACAATGGGATCGGCTTTACCTTTGCGGGTGAGCCGGCCCGTCCCTGTTGTCGCAGGGGCGGGCGTTTTGTACCATTCGGCTGTTAGGGTGCCGTCTTACTGTCCATAGTGTACCAAATATTAGTACACTTGTCAAGGGGTGGGGGTGCCAGTTTCGGGGGATTTCAAAACTGCAATGTCTCTCTGCATGATCGTGTAACCGTTCAGGGTATTTATTGCAATCGGGAATTGTGATAATATATGAGCAAATCAAAAAAAGCGGAACCGTCATTCGATGGTTTCCGCTTTTTGTTTTGGTGGAGCTATGGAAGAGACGCAAGAAGATCAGGCCAAGCCCAGAACAAGAATACTTGAGAATGGCGCGGTGTATGACATTGACAAAGGCAGGATCGTTGCCAACCCAGGCGGCGGCAAATATGCCATTACCGCCCAAAATTCCAGCGCGTACCATGCGCGCCGCCAGGAAATAAAACAGCAGAAGTTACTCGAGGGTGCAGCCAAGCACTTGCAAAAAGCATCCAAGAGTGTTGAGCTGCCATCCGACATGCAAGTAGTGGAGGCGATCGGTACCGCGGTCATGGAAAAAGCACTAGATCCTAAAAGTGTAAAGCAGGTGGACGCGGCCCGTTTCATCTTGCAAGAGTCAGGACTGGCAGAATCGCAGCAGCAGCCGGCCCAGCCAGGATCAGTACACGCACTGCTGGGAGCCGCTGTACTCGAATATATCAGGCGTCAAATCTCGTCTGTTTCGGAGATTGCCATATCCGCAACCAATAATACTGCGCATAGTAGTGCAGATAGCGAGGTGATTGACGTCTCCCCCACCAGTCAGGACCCGAATGGATAGCGCGCCTATGCTGGCATACGTGCCAGGCTATGAGCCACCCGAAGAGGAGGCACGCGTCACGCATCCATGCACACGCAAGCGCACCACTCACCCACCCATGGCAGGCCGTCCCAAAATTGAAAAACGTTTTCGTTCAAAAAAAATCGCACAGAAAAGAGCCCCCCACCGCAGGGGACACCTTGGAAAATTAATTAAGTATATATATATATCCCTGTGCGAGAATTTTTTCAGGTTTTGTAGGAATTTCAGTTCTAAAAAGAAAGGCAGGGACCCATGATAGGAAGTGTAGGCTTTGCAGTAACACCGCCGCGGATAGATCAAGGCGCGATGAGGGAGCCGCTTGTTCTCAAAAGAATGGTGGCGTTAGGCGCTTCTGTGGAACTTCTGGAAAAGAGTCTCGTGGAGTTGGAGAATCGGCTTTCGCCTGTATTGGCTCCAGAGGTGCCGATGCCGGCAGGGGGCAATGAGAAGGACGCAGTCCAGGAAATTTGTCCGATGGCAGACCAGTTGCAGGTGCAGACCAGGCACATCGATTGTATGAGGGCGGGAGTCGAGTTGCTGCTTTCGCGGCTCGAGGTGTAATGAATCACCTTTCGCTGATCGATTACCTGCAGATGGTTTTTGCTCAAACGGTTGTAACGGTGCTGATCGTAGGGATCGGCGTGATCGTCGTGAATCGCAAGGGCAAGCCTGAATTGGTGGAAGCCTTCACGCGGCTGCTCTGGAAGCTGGTGTTCCTGGTGTACGGTCTTCTGGTGCTGGGTCTGATGGTGATCTGTTTTCTGGATTGATATGATCGACGAACGACTTGCAGAACTCGAAGCTGAAATTCGCGCGGCGCTTCCGCCGGGCGTGAGTTTCGACGCGCTGGTCGAGCAGGTCAGGGATGTCTGGAAGGATGCTTCGCCGTCGGAGAAGGAACTGCTTGACCTGGCAGCGCGGGGACATGCGGCGCGGCAGTTCTCCCTGGACGGCTGGTGCAACTTCT
>Ga0214474_1000092_pt1 | contig 45809 bp, 88 predicted proteins | sample RVTome_2_FD_187335 | JGI IMG/M metagenome (GOLD analysis project Ga0214474, IMG submission 187335) | Soil microbial communities from uranium-contaminated site in the Upper Colorado River Basin, Wyoming, United States - RVT95D214 HiSeq ... | reverse complement strand
TTTTTTTTTTTTTGTTTTTTTTTTTTTTTTTTTGTACTCAGCGAAGAAGCGTGCATTACGTCCTATTGTTGAGTTTTGAAAAAATAATCGCCAGTAATGGAATGAGTCCGCGACCGTCTTAGCTCCCATATCGCTTGCCAGTATTGCCACGCTCTGCCGGCGGAGAGCCGGCTATGCGACACTCTACCGGGTTCCGCCCTTGTGTTGAATCGGGCTTTTTTGCCGCTGATTTTGCGAATAATCGGGCATATACTCACTCCGCTCTGCTGTATACGCGCTGGATGTGCGCGGTCTTGCTCTACCTGTAGCATATCATGCAGAGATTGTCAAGTTTTTTATCAAATGCTACAATTGTCTCAAATGCTCCAACGTCATACGGGGTCCAGGTTGAGCGCAAATCGGGGAGGGCTGGCAATGGTATACCCTATACTATATATATGCTCTGAGAGTAATGGTGAGAGCCGATATTTTGGGGCTGTGGTTGCGCTCGTTGAATCAGGCTGAGTTCGCCAGCTGATTTGGGATAGTGTATCAATCCTGCCACAAATCAACTGAGGGCTGGTATGAGCTATCGGACGCTCGCTGAGATTGCTGCTCTCCGTCATTACGGCTCCAAGACTGCCATTTTTTGTCAATTTGGCTGACATTTTTCGGCATTGATAACATATTGTAATATATAGTATATATTCAGTCAGGCTGTTTTGACTGCCGTTTTTTGTCAATTTGGCGATTTTGGTGAAAACTAACCCATTGATAATATATAGTATATATTATGGCATAGGGTATGCAGTATATAGGGTATTAGAGAGGAGGCCAAAATGACATACCGTCGGCCTCCTCATACACCATTTGAGGCGGCGCAGGCCGCCATAGCCGAGGCTCTCAGGGCCTCGCAGACCAATAGGAGGGATTGAGAAATGAAAATTTTTGAGAGTCACCATCCCTATGCAGAGTGCATAGGAGAGGCTTCCTCGATTGAGGAAGCTATGAAAATGAGTGCATCTATCGTACAGATGCACTCAGAAAAGGAGTATATGGTTTCGACCATATACTCCTACCCAGACCGCTTTGTTGCGGCTTGGATAGAAAAAATTTAAGGTTCAGGTGGATATGACAGCAAGCCGCATCGATGTGTGGGTCGAAGAAGCGTCCGGGTCGACGTTTCCCTGCGCTGTGTGCAAGCAGGAGGTGCCGGTATATGACCATACCGAGGAACAGGAGTGGCGGCACCTGGATACGTGCCAGTGTCAGACGTATATACACGCTCGTCTTCCGCGAACTACGTGTTCGGTGGACAGGGTGAAGCAGATTCGCGCTCCCTGGGCGGAACCGCGATCTCAGTTTACAAGGCTGTTTGAGGCGCGGCTGATCGATACGCTCAAGGAATGCGATGTGACTGGCGTGACCCGTCTTTCCGGAACGAGCTGGGATGAAACATGGGGCGTGATGCTTCGGGCGGTCACGCGCGGGCTTGCTCGGAAGAAGAAGCGGGTGCCGGCCTATATTGGGATAGACGAGAAGTCGGTCGGAAAGGGCCAGAAGTACGAGACTATCGTGTGCGATCTTGACCGAGCGGTCGTCGAGCATGTCGTCGACGACCGGGAGCAGGCGAGCTTGGAGCGCTATTATAAGCAGTTTACGGAGGAAGAGATGGCTCGGATCAAGGGGATCGCCATGGACATGTGGGACCCTTACGTCGCTGCGACACGGGCATATGTGCCCAATGCTGATGAAAAGATCGTCTTTGACCGATATCACGCAACGACGCAGGTAACGAAGGCCGTAGACAAGGTGCGGCGGGGAGAACACAAGGTATTGGCCGCACACGATGATTTTCGGCTTAAAGGGACGAGATATCTCTGGCTCTGGAATGAAGAGAATATGCCGGAATGGCGGCGTGAGGAGTTCGAGGACGTGAAGAACGCCGACCTTAAGACGGGCCGGGCTTGGGCGATCAAGGAGTCCCTCCGAGCCTTCTGGTCTTATGCGTACGCGAAGTGCGCGGAGAAATACTTCAAGGCATGGTACTTCTGGGCAACACACTCAAAGCTTGCCCCGATCATCGAAGCGGCCAAAACACTGAAGCGGCACCTCGCCAACCTTCTGACCTACTTCAAACATCGGATTACGAACGCAACATCGGAGGGAATCAACAGCAAGATCCAAATGATCAAGCTGATGGCATGTGGTTACCGCAACCGTGACCACTACAAAGCTGCGATCTACTTTCACTGTGGAGGTCTTGATCTCTACCCGAGGGCAGAAGCAGCATGAACCGGGCTATCCAAAGAACCACAACATCTTGGGGTAACCCACACTAAACCCGGAAGCGGCAAAAAAAACGAAAGGAGCGCCCATCATGGAAAAGGATAAATTTACGCCGGGACCGTGGAAAATTGCTGGCGGCAATGAAAACGAACGTACAGATGTTATTAAAATTGGCCCAGGGTATGTATCCCATATTGCACACCTGCATGACCAATGGATATGCGATGAACACGGAGGCTCTGCTTTTGCCAATGCTCGGCTTATCGCCGCCGCGCCGGCTGGACTAAAAGCCGCTCAAATGGCATATTTGCACCTCCTTAAAACGCCCCATGACGCGCAGGGTGTATTATGCGCTCTGCGAAACTTTATCGCCGACGCAAAAGGATTAAGTATCGAAGAGGTTCAAAATGATATTGAGGTTATCTTATGCGAAACGAAAAATTAGTTCTGCGGAGACTGGCAACGGTGTATTCCCTTTGGGATTTGCGCGAGGCGGCGGCAATCGCGTGTAGCGTCGGATATGAGCACATTTGGGAACAGAACAATCAATTTTACTGCCGCGATGAATACGGGCGGCTGTCGTGTATTACCGCCGATGATGTTATACCGATGAGGATGAATTAAAGGAGGCCGTAAGATGGACAAAACAAAACTCATAACAAAACTTTCTGAACTGTCAAAAAATTACAGAGATAGCGCAATGGGATGCGCCAAACGTGCTGACTACTCGCAAGCATTCCGTATGGCATTACTTGCGGAGGGAATCGAAATTGCAATCACAATAATCAAGGAGGTATCACAATGAAAAAGCTATTCGCAGTAGCAGCACTGGTATGTTGTTTCGGTCTCGTTGCATACGCAGACGAGACAATGATGGGAACGCGGGCTGATGTAAAGGCGATGGTGCAAAAAGCCGTTGTCTACTACCAAACAGCAGATTCGGCGACGGCTCTAAAAACATTCAGCGACCGTCGGCAAAAATGGTTTCATGACCGGGACCTGTATGTCGAGGTTGTTGACATGACGGGAAGGTGTCTTGCCAACGGGGATGACCAACTTCTCATCGGCATGAATCTGATGGAATTGCGAGACGTAGATGGGTTCCATTTTGTGGCGGATCGCATCAGAATAGCGACCGTAGCCGGGTTTGGTACGCAGTCGTACAAATGGTACAATCCTGTGAGCGGCAGGATTGAAGAAAAAATTGCGTATTTCGAGAAAACGGGAAATATAATTATTTCCTGTGGGGCATCAAGATGAACAATAAACCCACAGCCGCAGAATTAGAAACGCTTTTGGATGGTCCCAGGAGACCGATTATTGTTTTGCCGAATGGTGAAATAAAAGTTCGTGATGAAAATGTAAAACTCGCGGACTTGCTCCAACTGATTCACGAGGAAGCGTGCCGGGGATATTGGAGTGTTTATAATCATTGTGAGGGAACCTATGATTCTGAGTGTATAGATAGTAATTGTCCTCACACCTATCAATGCCAAATGCAGAAGGAAATCGACGAGAAAATAAAAGTGCTGAAAGAAAAGGAGGGGAAATGAGATTTAATCCAACACGACGTGGAGATATAGGACTTCCTGGTCATTGTAAATGTGGCTGGGCACGTAAACTTAAACGATATGTAAATAATGGGTGTTTGATACATGGTATTAAATGCCCTAAGTGTGATGGATATGGAGAAAATGGTAGCGGTAAAAAATGTACCGATTGTAATGGTACAGGAAAGCGCTGACAGAAAAGGAGACCTTTGATGACGCAAATATACCTGAGAAATAATATCAAGCCGAGGTGGACAAAATGAATACAAAAGATTTGCTGAAACGTATTGAGGAATTGTTCAGACTAAAACTTGCTGAAAAGACTGGATGGGGAAGGAATGAAGTCTTAGAAAAATATCGTGATAGCGTAAATGAAGCCCTTATGGAGGAGAGGAAATGAACCTGAGAGAACAGATAGCACAAATAATTTATCAGCATGAAGCAAAACTGATATTACACCATAATGATGCAATACCGAGTGGTCTTGACACAGCCGATACTATCCTCACCCTCGTAGACGCCGACATGAAGCAGCCTATTGTCGGCTTGGAGGCTGTGAAGAAGTGTAAATGCCTGTGCGGAACCCATCTTCCTCTCAATTCATGCTGTAATTGCAGTAATGGTGAATTCGTCCGCGATTTGACGACAGGGGAATTAATAACAGAGGCCGAATCACGCATAAGAGAATTTGGTCCCTGGTTGTTACCCTCCGGCGAGCGCGTGAGAGTGAAGGAGGGAAAATGAGAATATGGAGCGCAACAGGAAGCATGGTTTGTTCAGACGATGGAATTATTATTGATATTCCCGTAATAAATCCAGCGACAGGCATAGACCAGTTATCGTCGGATGAATCATACAGCATTGCTGTAACATGTGCATCGGCACTGAATAGACGAGAAAAGGAGATAAAATGAAAAAATATGAATGGTCAACTGAATGGCCTACAGAACCCGGCTTTTATTGGTTCTATGGTTGGCCTTATAAAAAAGAAAAAGAAAGGGGCATAAAACCTGAATTAAATTCTATTAAAGTCTCAAAAATATCAAACGGGGTAATGATAACTCGTTCTGGTGCGTTTTGGTTCAGAGAAGAATGGGGCGGTGAAGGCAAATTCATCTCGGCAAAAATGCCAGCATTACCAGATATAGAGGAGGCAAAATGACTACTATTGATATAATAATAATTGTGTTTTATGTGGTGTTTTTTATTGTTGATATAGTGTTCTATAATTTAGCCCCATCTATAGGACGGAAATCACATTGGGGCTATAAACTCCCCGGCGGCGGGATTGTCGCATGGGTACGGTTTCGCATAAAAAGGCAAAGGAGATAAAATGAAAATACACAGTAAGGAACAGGTAACGATGGACAAGGCACTCGTTGAGCGTTTTCAGGCATACATCGACCGCACCGGCGAGCACAAAAATGCCGTGCTCCGATGGGCACTCGATGATTGGCTGACGGCAGAAGAGGAAAGGGAAGAGGAAAGGGAAGACCAACAGGAGGGATTGAAATGATAAAATATAAATTGACTGATGAAAAAAATCAGACCCATAATGAATTTCTGTGGACGGTAAACGAATGGCAGAGCATAGACATACCCGGTAATACGCTCTGTACGAACGAAGTAATCCATTACTACGATACGCCATTGACGGCGGTGTTTTTGAATCCCATCCATGCCAATATTTCCAATCCCAAATTATGGGAAATGGAAATAGACAGCAGTGTGGCACATGATGGGCTGAAGGGCGGCACAAAACGCGCCCGCCTGTTGCGCAAAATTCCCCTCCCGGAAATGACAACAGCACAAAAGGTGCGAGCGGGAATTCTGTGCACCAAATTGGTGTACACAGACGCTAAGTGGGTGGAATGGGCAAATAATTGGCTCAGCGGGAAAGATAGGACAGCACAGGCAGCATGGGCAGCATGGGCAGCAGCAGAGGCAGCATGGGCAGTAGCAGATGCAGCACGGGCAGCAGCAGCAGAGGCAGCAGGGGCAGCACGGGCAGCAGAATGGGCAGCAAAGGCAGCACAGGCAGCATGGGAATGGGCAGCAGCAGGAACGATAAATCTATCTGCGATATTAGAGCAGGTGATGAGAGAGGAAAAATAATGACCACATCTGATGTTTGTAAAAATGCGCTCTCTGAACGTATAGTCAATATGAAAAAGTACATCAAAAAAGCAGAGATACTTATTGCACAGGGCAACTTGATTCAGGGGGCAGTTCGTCTTGAGTTGGCCGCCAAAGAAGTAGATTTTGACCAATTAATGATGGGCATATTCGATTCAGTTTCTTTATGTGAAAGGGAATTAAATTATGGGAAACGCAAAAAATAGAGGTACATTTGAGGAACGAAGAAGTTCTGCTCTTATCCGTGACAAAGAAATGATAGCAGAACGTGAACGGCAGGAATGCGAAGTCGTTTTGACACCTGAACAGCGCGAGCAAAAACAACGCAATGATATGAATATGTCATATGTTGCGAGACTGATGGCTATGTTTGGGAATATATACGGGAGAAGATAACCATGCAAAAAATATTTGAGGATTTACGAAAACAATCCCGCGAAATATGCAATTGCGGACATAAAGGGTTGGCGGCGGGAATATGGCATAAAAAATCATGTCCATATTTCCCGATTTTTATGATGGCTTTTAGAAATGAAGATGTGGAATTGATTGATAAGGAGGGAACCCATGAAAACAATGTGCCTGTATAAAATCGGTTCGCATTGTCATTGCCGGAAGTTTTTCGATGAACGATGCAGCACAATCCGGGAATATTTCTGTCCAGAAAAACAACGAATAGAAAATAGCAGACGACTGGCAAAACATCTCATTGAGAAGGATTATCCGTCGAATTACGTATAAATTTCATAGCGGCCTTTTCTGCTTGAGAATCACTCGGCTTTCGTTTCGTGCCTTTCGTGAGAGACATCCATATCCACCCGGCAACGCATGTACAAAACACACAGCCGAGGAAGAAGCCGATTGCAAAAATACTCATACGAGACAGGTCGCAAATGGCGTGAGCGAGTTCAATCATGTTATTTCTCCTTTAATAATCGCTTCCCAATATTCAATATCTTTGCGCTTATTATACCACGTTTTTTCATTTTCCGCGCCTGAGTATATCCAAGACTCCGCGCAAATTCCCTACAGTCAAACTCTCTACAGATTGCCGGGGCCTTCCCGTGAATCACGCAACCATTCAGGCCGAGATAATAACAGTCCCCGTTTAAGGAATGCCGCAATATAAATCTTCCCTCAAATGGTTTGGGCGCAGGTTCATGCTCGTAATCATCGATGATGTCTCCGCATTCAGGATGCAGAAAAATTAAATCCCGCTCGCAACACGCATGACAATTACCGCAGGGAACGTCAGCGTTTTTTACAATCTTCCCGGATAAATCATATTTCATATTATTTTCCATTCAAAAGAATCGCAACGAAGGAAGTCCATGTCTTTCATTTGGAGGGAAAACAATTTACAAAAATCCCGTCCTTCCTGATTTTTGCAATAATCACAGGATGCCTCCCAATGTTCTATATTGCGAATGCCAAGTTTAGAATAGGATTCCATCAGGTCTGCATAAGTCTTGTCCATATTTACCTCCCGTCGACAAGCGGCTCAACTCAGCATTAAGTCTTAATTGTGTCCCTTTGTTACGTAACCTTCTAATAACCCATGCGCCCCACCAGATTCGCGTGTGTCTTCATAAACCGTTCTATCGTGATCGTCCGCAATTCTGGCAATCGCAGAACCAAACGCAATATCAACCGTAGATCCCCGACCCTCTGATCCATAAGGCCATGTTACTATGCTTTTTGGCGTTCTAAGTTTAAAATCAAACGCTGTTACCTCTACTGGCTCGCAGTCTTTAAAGTAAAATCTGTATCTCATGTACCCTCCTATAAAAATATAATTTATAACAAAACGCTCGTGAGGGACGCTTCCGCGCCCCACACGCGCACGTTATCCTTGTTCCTGCTGTTCTTCCCATTCTTCTTCACTTGGCAATTCGGATTTAGGTTGCTGCTTTCGTAACTCAAAATTCGCGGCTTCATCGTGATTCATGCCGTCATAGTAATGATCGTTTACGCGGTCATAGTCAATTCGATCTGGATTACCACCGCTGCGCCACACATCATAAAACACGTCATTTTCATACTGCCGACGCTCTTCCCGTTGCTCTTCTCTTGATCGCATGATTCCTCCTAACAAGTCAATCGAGCAAACTCGCTTCGCTCGTTGCTCATTTCATGGTTATTTTTTTTCGTAATGTCTATCAAGCCAACCGGCGGCATACCCATCTTCAAATCGAACTTTGCGGTCGATTGTGTCAAGCAATTTTGACCACTTTTTAGAATGACTGATTTCTTTAGCCTTCTGATACGCTTTTTCGTAGAGTGTTTTTTTCATAACCTATCGTTCGAGGCCATACGGCCTCAACTCCTTGTTGGTATCAATAAAACCGTATCCGAAACGGTCTATCTTTCAAAAGATTCGGTATCTCTCTTCCGGTCAAGTATCGGATCGTGTGTCTCGGATCAGGCAAAATATATCTGTTGCACTTCGGGCAAAAGAACTTCATTCCGAGGCGCGTCTTTGCCTTGTCAATCCTGCAAACGTAGGCGGAATCATTTTTTGTGGCGTTATGAATGACTGAGTGTATTTTCATAGAATGATACCAACCATACTCAACCGCATCTTCAAGGCAGCTTTGCAATTCGTAATAATAGGACGTATGGGGAGCGACTAATCCAGTAACATCGTTCCACTTGTCGAAGTCCGATAGAGCAAAACGCTTAGCCTGCTCCAGTCTGCCAATGGAAGACGGAAAGTTGCTAACCATCGGCTCGACTGCGCCCGCCTTTTTACGCTTAGTGGTTTTCATTCGGCCCCTTTCTCCCTAATCAATCCAGCATTATAGCCGGGGTACTCTCGGAACGACGCCGACTCATATTCAGGTGCATATGCCACCTGAATATCAAACGTCTACTCTCTCGCGCACTCTACCCGCGCCGATTTCCCCCGCCTCCTTATTTTAATTCTTTGCCGAGTTGTTCTATTACTGTCGATGCTTGTTTTTTGCTTAATTCCTTCATGGAAAGAATGACGCGGTCAAATCCAAGAACTTTGCTTACTCGTTCATGTTTTGCCATTTCATCTTCAACGCCGAGTTTTTTGAGAATGGAAAATATTGCACCCTGTTGCGGAGGGGTTGAATCTCCGATAATCTCCCCATCAGATGGAACCGTTGCCTGCTTCTCTTGGGGCTGTGCAATAGGGGGTTTATTGCCCTTATTTTTATACTCCACCTTGCCAATCATGTCGGGTGTAATTCCAGCGAATTCTTTCAGGTCGGCATATGATAAGTTTCGGATACCGAGTATGCGTGTGATACCATTGCCAAATAGGTTGGTTAACGCAGCCATTTTTACGTCCCGTTCATTATCACGGTCGGCTATGCTTTTTTCTGTCCGTTCTGATTTTCCGTTAGCATCCTTTTCCCCATAATCATATTGAGTAAAAAACTTATCCTTGCTCGACCGAGAGCCTTCTACTTGGATAAATCTTTTACCCAATAAGAATTCAGCGCAATATGTATATGTGAAATTTATTCCATCTGAATCGACTGACTTAATCGGTTCAGGAGACAAAAATCTCCATGAAATATTGAACAGGTTGGCAACCTTCTCGGCTCCACTTACCATTAGGTAGGGTTTGCCATTTTGGTCTACCCAATCGTCGCCGTTTGTAACCATAAGTGCGGCACGTTTTATCTTTATTACCGCCGCGACCCTTGCTTCGGCTTGTTCTGCTATCTGGATAACATCATCACCACCATCCACCATGACTCCTGATTCTTTGTATGATACTAAATCTTCTCTCATATTCCCTCCTCGTCCCTTGCGGGATAATTATTATTAAGCAAACCCCTCACTTTTTTCGATAAGTACCCAATGTCCTATCCCTTGTCGTTGATATACGGCTCCATAAAGTGGCCCATAAAAATTAACCCGCCAATCGTGATTTGGGTCTTTAATCGCGGCAGATTCAGCATCTTTCCCTTCCCAAAAATTTTCTTTTTGTTGTTGTTCGCTATATATTATTTCTCCGTCTCGTGTAACCGTAACATCACCAAATCCAACAGCAAGCAAATCATTCATGTGCATACTATCGTGTGAGCCACAACCACACGTTAGACATGCGGTACTTCCTTTTATCGCTGGCAATAGTGTAAACCCTGATAAATCATCCATATTTATCTCCTTCTATCAATACATTGTGCATACAACCAATCAAACTTTTCCCTCTGAAAATTACGAATGAAACGGGGAGAAGGTCGGCGGTGCATAACATGATACATTGGATAAAGGTCATATATCCGCATTTCCGTAATGTCCAGATTACCCGCGTCGTAATCAATTTCTATAAGCATGTTGAAGTCATGCCCGCGAAAGGTTATTACTCCGTCTAAAGTATGCCTGCTCATGGAGTATTTGTCCACCACTCTTCTGTTCCTCTAAATCCAGCTCGGAATCCAACAACGATTGTAGCCCATATTGCACCTAAAATGATAAACGGAATATGGACTAAATATGCAACTTTTTTCATAATTTCTCCTCTCAAATAGTTGTGGCGGCTCGGTAACTAACATGTAAAAGGAAATCATCTCCGCACCTTTTTGGGCAAATAGGCTTTATCATTGAACCTTTACTGTTATTTCCACGAAACTCACACCGCCACATTATTGCCGCTGGCCGGATTCCCCACCCGACTCCCCTCTGTTGAGGGCGCAACCTTTGCAGAAGTACCCTAAATAGCCTCCGTCCTTGGCAAACCTTTATTCTCCTTTCTTTGTGCGACTCTCTCAAATCGCCGGTGTTCTCACACTGGCCCGAATCGTGCGCCGTCCAGGAAGCGAATCTATCAAACGTCCTACTCTGCATTTTTGAAATGGAGAGGACGGTCAATCTTTAATTTACTTTTTCTCTCTCGGCAGGATAATCCACGGGAAATAATTACATTTACAAATTTTCTCATCAAATAAACATTCCATGAAATCATAGTGGAATATAGACATATCTATATCCCAATTACTATTACAGTTGCAAAGAACGACGAACAACTTCCCATCGTGTTTGTAAAGTTTGGTTTTCATGACGAGAAGATAGCACAGTTCAAAAGATTTGTCAAGAACAAAAGTTCAATTATTTTCTTGACAAAGATTTAGAAATATGCTACAAATAAAAACATGGATATTAAGACTATTGCGAAAAACAATCAAGTTTCCGAAAGATTCATTCATTTCCTTATAAAAGGTGAGCGTTTCACCGATATGCACTTTCTGGCAATCGATGTTGCAAGACTCACGGGCAAGAGACCTCTGAATTATATTCGGCCAAGTCATAGACTGCTATTCAAAAAGATAATGCCCGTACTAAATAAAAAGGTTTCTAAGTAGGAGACCCCATGACAAAAGTCAATGATGCCATATTGCGAAAGATAGGGAAAATTCTTATTCGGTTAGTAAACGCCCATGATAGTTTAAGTAATTCATATGGGAGTTATTACTCCAACCAAGCATTTGATGATATTAAATATCTATTAAAAGAAAAAGATGATGCCTGTGTTTGGACGTATGATGATGATTCTAATTTGTGGCGAACATCCTGTGGAGAAGAGGTTCACCTGACCGACGGAACGCCAAAAGAAAACAATTTTAAGTTTTGTGTATATTGCGGGAAACCGTTAATCGAAGGAGACTGAATGACAACCTACAAAGAAGAAGCTGCCGACATAAATTTTCTCAAAGCATTGGCGGTAATGTTACCAGCCTATCACCGTTATTATACCCACCACGTTAAGCCGCAGTTGGCAATTATCCGTATCAGTCTGCGATTGCTCGAAACCGCTGAAACGGATGATGCGCGGATGAACAATATCGCCCGTGCGGATAAGGCGGTTGAGGAATTAGTCGCAGTGCTTGGAAGGGTGGATTTGTAACGCGGGATTGAGGGGCGTGTCCCCTCGGAAAGGAAAGTATGATTGAAATTACAGTAAAGCTTGATGACGATTCCGTTAAATCTGCCGTAGCAACGGCATGGCAAAGAGAGTTTCGAGCACCTGAAACCGGATACAACCACAACGATTCCGGTGGTACTGGTTGGCAGGAAGTTATGAGACAGGTGAAAGAGCACATTGAATCGCTTGACCTTTCAGAAATCATTGCTACGATTGCAAGGGGGCACATTGCGAATGCCGTCGATGAAGCGGTTACGGTTGCATTGCGTGAGAAAGCCAAACAGCGCACAAAAGAAATGATGCGAGATGGTACGTTGTTTAAGGACTGACGCGGCCTTACAATTCAGAAAGGAAAGTATGCCAGATATTTTTGCAATGACGCCTGAAGAGATTAACGAAATCAATGAAGGATTATGGAAAGAACTTGACGACGCAAAAGAAAAGTCAGGATACAATGACTACTGGAAAAACAAAAAATCATCAGGAGGTTTTACTTTCGCTGGGTGGCTGTTGCATATCAGACGGGCATATGAAAAGAGCATTAAAGCATAACGCGGGATTGAGGGGCTTGTCCCTTCAAATCCCAAGTTGAAAAAAGGTAAATAAATCTTTGCGGGTGGGAGGTTGGTTATCTCAGTCGGCCCCATAAGCCGAAAAAATGCGATTCAATTTCGCAACCCGCTAAATTTAGGAGAATAATATGATGAGGGTGAATTGAAAGGAGGCCGTAAGATGGACAAAGCAAAACTCATAACAATGCTTTCTAAAATGAAAAATTTTAAAATTGGTGAAACAGTAAATCATGTCTCTATGTTAGGGCCAATTACCATATTGGCAAAAATAAGGATTGAAAGTACGGAAAGTTTTATAGACAATATGTATCGCTGCCGTTGTTTTGATGGCAGAATAACAGATTTTTTTGACTTTGAATTAAAACCACGAAACCGACCGGAGGAATAATATGAATGTCATCGATGCGCGGAAATTAGCAATAGAAGGGACAACGGTAATTCATGATACACCATATATTGCAATGACAAACGTTAATGGAGATTTACTTTATTTTCTGAATTGGTTGCAAACATTATGTCCATCTGATGCAGTATTATCCGATGCATGGTACATAGCGAAAGAAAAGAAGGTGGAAACATACATGCTCGGCAATCTAAAAGGATTATCAATATATCCTGGATTGCCTCATATACCTAATTCTGCGAAAGTTACTATTGAATGGGAGGAATAATGTTAAAGTCTATCAGAATTAAATTGGCGGCTAAAATCCTGCCGACAGGCTGGCATGTGCATAAAGATAGGAAGAAAAAGCCTAAAATGAAGAACTGGAATGAACCGTTCATTGATAATAAGGATGAACCTGGCGTTTGGGCGTTTGAGCGGCCTGATTAATGACACAGTTATAGTGAGAAAGAGGTAGGAACGGGAGAGGAGGATTGTGATGCAAAAAAGATTCTGTGACTTGTGTGAAAAGCCCGCTGATGCTCCTAATAAAATCATTATCGAATACGACCGAACTGTGCTTTGCGACAGTAAAGCAAAAATTCAAATCAGGTTAGGAACTGGTTTTGTAAACCATACTACCGGATTCGGTGGACCGCCCGATTTGTGCTTGTATTGTCTACGTGATATTGTGGGACAATTACGTCAGGAAGTATCACAAATGCTCCAAGCAAATAAAAAGGATATTGAGGTAATATGATGCACCGTAAATGCCGGCGAGACGCAAATGAAAAAGCCATTGTAGCCGCACTAAGGAAGGTGGGGGCTACCGTGGAATTCCTCGATATAAAAGATGGCCCTGATTTATTGGTGGGCTATATGCAGAGAAACTACCTATTCGAGATTAAAATGGACGGGAAAGAACTCCGACAAGGACAGATTGAATGGAAAAATAAATGGCACGGGCAAAGTTTTGTTATCCGTTCCGTTGATGATGCGTTGTATTTTATCGGGGCGATAAAATGATTGAACTTTTCAACGAGGACTGCATGACGGCTATGGGGCGCATGAAAGATAATGAATTTTCTTTGGCAATCGTAGACCCGCCGTATGGCATCGGGGCGGAGAACCATGCAGGCCAGGAGAAACACGGTTGGACACAATGGACAAAGAAGGCATGGGACAATAACCCGCCGAGTCGGGCGTATTTTGACGAACTGTTCAGGGTGAGTAAAAACCAGTTGATTTGGGGCGGGAACTACTTTGAACTACCGCCGACAAAGTGCCTGATTGTTTGGGACAAGGGACAAAGGAACTTTAGCCTTGCAGACGGAGAAGTGGCGTGGGGAAGTTTCGATAAAACCCTTCGGATTCTGACGTATTCCAGGGCACAGGCGAACCTTGAAGCAAAGATTCACCCTACTCAAAAACCCGTGAAACTCTATGAATGGCTTTTAAAGAACTACGCAAAGGAAGGCGATAAGATACTCGACACACACCTCGGCAGCGGAAGTTCTGCAATCGCAGCTTATAATTTAGGTTTTGACTTTGTGGGATATGAAATCGATGTTGACTATTTCAACGCAGCATCAGAGAGATTAGAAGAGCACAAACGTCAACAAAGGTTATTTAAAGACGGGGAGATAAAATGAAATCAGCAAACACATCTCGCCGTTGTAATTGCGGCTTCTCGACAACATGTACAATGTACGACGGCGACAGGCAAATACCCGATGTCGAGATAGAGGGCCATGCTGTTATCGATGGCGATACTTTGCGGGATTGGGAGATTTCGGCAACAGGTCTCGATAAGAATAGGCAATGGATTATCGTGCAGAAAAACTATGATTTGATTGAGCAGCGGGTTAAAGAATTTTTTGAGGTGGGGTGATTATGTGTAAAACATCATTTGATGCTGGCGCAAGGCATGGAGAAAAGGCAGCACACCGGGAAATTGAAAAACTCCGAATCGCGTTGAAGGTCATATACACGTGGGCATCATTCGACAAGGAACGAGGAGTAATAACAAACCAGAATGCACTCGACGGAAAGCACGTAATGGAAATTTGCGAGAAGGCGCTTAATCCCTGCTTGACAGTCCCCTGCGTTTGTGGTAAGGTGAAAGAGAGGTAAATCTATGACTGAGTGCAAGGCGGTCGAATTCCATTTCAAAGTTTTAGCCAGGCTTTCCGCAGCACGACGCCCTGTCGTGTGTTTATACGTGCGCTTGCACCGTGCTTATAAACAGCGGACGGTCTGGCTATTTTTTTGAGGTTAGTAAGTGGCAAATCCGCAAAAAGAAGACGGTTACGTTCCTATCGCGAACGAAATATTGGATGCGTTCGCACGATATAGGATACCAGGAGAGGCGAGACAAATCCTTGACGCTGTAATACGAAAGACATACGGTTGGCAAAAAACAGAAGACGAGATTAGTTTAACACAATTCTCAATTTTAACAGGACTTTCCCGGTCAAGCGTTGTAAGGGCTATTAAGTGGCTGGTTACTAAAAAGTTACTGGTTAGGTACAAAGAAGTAACCAGTTTTGCCAATAAATATAAATTTAACAAGAACTTTGATGTATGGATACGTGGTTACAAAAAAGATACTACTCGAAAAAGTAACCCCGGTTACGAAAAAGTAACTGAAAGTGGTTACTTAAAAGTAAATCAGGGGGTTACTAAAAAGAAACATACAATAGACACTATTACAAAAGACACTTCAAAAGACACTATAGACACACTTTTTTCGGAATTTTGGGAAGCATACCCAAAGCGCAATGGTAAGAAAATCGGCAAAGACGATACCTTGCGGCAGTTCATAAAACTCGAAGACCCTGAGCAAAGGCAAGTAATCATAGCGGCAAAAAATTATTTCAAATCATCAAGAGCACAAAACGGGTTTGCATTAGACCCCACACGATTTTTTAAAAGTCGAGAATATCCGAATGGACTATGGCGAGATTGGATTGAACCGGAGGTAAAAGATGGACTACAAACAGGCGGCATCGAACGACAAAGAGAATCAGCAGGAGAAAGAAAATCAAGAATTGCACGAGAGGCCCATGAGCAAGCCTGCCGTGAGCTTGGAATACGCGGAAAGCACTCTCCGATGGCTCCTGACGTTCAGCACGGACCCGAATATACCGACGGATCCGATGGAACAAGCACAATGGCGAAAAAACTGGATAGCAAGATTATCGACTGTACCGCATTGGAAATTCCAAAAACTGAATGACTTCACATCACCATTTTTAAAGGAGGTATGGAAATTCTTTGATGAACTTAAACAGGCTGAGCCGATGCCGGAATATCTCAAGCAGTTGCCGGAACCGCAATCTAATATTGCGAAAGATTCCTGTGCGCATATTTCCCGGATGCTTGAATATAGCGATATAAGAATGTCATTGGAACAATGGAAAGAGAAACACCGTATTGAACAGGAAGGACTTGAAGAACTTGACCGTAAATATCCGAATGCCGGTTTCCGGGGCGTTCTGAAAATGCGGCAGCAGGATTATGAAAATCAAAGATAAGCAATTAAAAAAATTAGTGGATGCCAGGGATAAAGATTGTTTAACTCGCTCATGTTATTGGCCGAGACAAAACCCTGGGTCGTACGTGCAGGGTCGTGGCTATCGGAGTTATGGCGATAGCCGAGATAGGGAATGGTTGTGTGGCACTCGTGATATACGCGGATGCCCAATCAAAAAAGATTAACGTGGCGCTGATTTAATGGTTATAAATTTTCGGAGGATACCATGAAAATACATGAATTGAGAAAAGCAGCATCTGCCGTATATCTGGCGGCTGAAGAAGGACCAGCACGGGATTTATCGGAAAAGCTATCATGGGCCGCAAATATAATTGAAAGCCTCAAAGGGTACGCACAGCATAAGCGTGATTGTATGTTTCTCCACGGGAACCCCTGTTCATGCGGACTACTCACGTTGATAGAAAATTTATAACGACACTGACCCACGGGCGCAGCCCGATGGTGTCGAGTGCTCTGGTTAGTTTTCCAGGGCGCGGGAAGGATTAAGGTGACCAATGATGAGTTGTGGGGTGCGTTCCCCAGCGTCCCTCACGAGCGCTTGGTTATATCAGGATTCTATGATCTATTATCAGGACGACAAAATAACGATTTATCATGGTGACTGCTTGGATATTATGCCAAATATAGGGAAGTTTGATTTGCTTCTTACCGATCCGCCGTATGGGATAAATCTTGGAAAAACAAAAGGGACAGGTGGTTCGCATGGTATGGTATTTGATGCTTATGAGTCATACGATGATACATATGAAAACTTCGTTGATGAAATAGTTCCACGATTAAACAGGGCAATTGAAATATGCGACAGGGGCATAGTTTGGACTGGACCACACATTCACGAACAAAGAAAGCCGAATTGTATAGGTGGGGTTTATTGCCCAGCGGGTGCCGGAAGGCACGGATGGGGATTTAAGACTTTTTTGCCCGTTTTGCTTTACGGTAACGGACCAGAAATCCACAAAGGTGCGCCATATCCAACAGTTATAAAAAGTGGAAGTAAACCAGAACAAAACGGGCATCCTTGTCCAAAACCATTGGAGTGGATTAAGTGGTGTGTTAATCTTGGAAGCAGAGAAGGCGGTACAATCATTGACCCATTCGCCGGGAGCGGGACCACGGGCCGGGCCGCGAAGGACTTGGGTCGGAAGTGCATTTTGATCGAGCGCGAAGAACGCTACTGCGAAATAGCCGCAAAGCGCATGGCGCAGGAAGTATTGTTTTGAGATATAACAAGGAGTTGACATGCGAGTGAAGCGAGTCAGAGTCGAACGACAGGTTAAATGTAAACGACACAAATGGTCTATTAATTATCCTGTGCCATTTGGGGAAAAAAAATGTGTAATCTGTCATATTCAGAAGAAAATTTAACGCTTAGTTGAGCGGCCTTGACCGCTCGGACGTTTGGTTATAAATTCCCCGAAAGGGCGAACCGTAGGTGATGGCTACGGAGAAAACCGACATATGAAATCCGTGCGAAATGATGGCACATAAAACCCTCGTGTCGGGCGAAAGAAAGTCGCTAACTAAACTCGTGTCCGGTTCATCGTCTGTTTCTGCCAGGTCAAACTACTGGTAACTCAGTAAAGCCGGAAATTTATAACGACGGCGTGAGCAACGCCGGAAATGGAGGAAACGAATGAAACAGAAAAAAGGATATAGGCATTTGCTCGACGCCTTTGTTATCGGTTGCGTTTTGTTTTCTTCCGTCGGATGCAAGGCTTTTGAGACGCCTAAGTGTGTAGAAACGGCTACCGTTGAAAAAATACTTGAGCTGCAATATAGAGATGCCGTTATTCAATTATCGAATGGTAAAATTATAACGGTAAATCAGGCTACATTAAAGCCGGGAGACTCCGTTTGTATTCAATACCGATAACAACTAAATGAGCGGCGCGGTTTATGCGTCCGCTCGATGGGATGATTATGACACTTACTCTCGATGACAAACATATTTACCGTAACGATGGCATAGAGATACCATCGGTTACACAAATATTAAAAGCGGAAGGATTTTTGGGCTGGCAATCAGGAGATGAATACTATCTTCTACGTGGTCAATATGTCCATGAGGCAATAAGACAGTATTTCAAGGGAACACTTGACATTGATGCACTCTTAGAAGGGGTTAGACCATACGTTGATAGTGCAATTGAGTATATCACCGTAACCAGATATAAACCGGAGCATGTCGAATTATCACTATTTAGTTTTGCTTATAAATATGCTGGTACTCCCGATGTATGGCCCTTAAGAGATTGGAAAACGGGTGGTAAAAAAACATGGCACATTTTACAAATAGCAGCATATTATATGTTGGCACAAGAGAACAATGAGTTATTTCTAACCCCATCTATTTTGCCGATGAATGTATATCTAAGGCCGGACGGTAAAATGCCGAAATGTGAACCCTATACCATATCACAGTTATTAGAGGGGAAGAAAGTATTTTTGTCCGCACTCGCTTGTTACAATTGGAAAAAAAATAATGGATTAATAAAGGAGAATAAATCATGACTGAAACCGCAATCGTAACCACACCAAAAATTGCTGCCGAGGAGAAAGCCGTAACACTTCTCGGTCAGGCAATCGCACTCGTAATTATCACCAATGATGACCGTGTCTACGCAGAGGAATTAATACAATCAGCAAAAATACTTGAAGATGAGATATTTAACTATCTTGATCCTTCACGAGCGTTATCATATGCGCGCTGGCAATACGATAAAAAACGTCTCGATGATGCCATTATACCCGCTCAGACTGCACGTGCAACGACAAAGCAAAAGTGCGTATCCTGGGATATAGAACAAGAACGCATCAGAAAAGAAGTTGAACGCAAGGCCCAGGAAGAAGAACGGCAACGTGCCGAGCAGGAACAGCTTGAGGCCGCCATTGCCGCTGAACAGGAAGGAAATACGGAAGCTGCCGAGGCTATACTTGAACAACCCATTCAACCTGTTACTGTGATAATCCCTAAAACAACGCCTGCGCCGTCGAGATTATCAGCGGGAAGAACCACGTACAGCGCAACGGTAACAGACCTTATGGCACTTGTGAAGGCTATAGCCGATGGGAAAGTCTCTATCCAAGCTGTTACGGCGAACATGGTATTTCTCAACGGCATGGCGCGTAACCTAAAAGAAATCCCAGGCGTAAAAGTGGAGAGGAAGATTTCATGATTTTACGAATGATTGTGGATAGGGATATGTTACAGTCGGTTTGCAATGTACTCAATAAATTGCCAATAGTAGAGACTCCGCCAAACATCCCCGGCGTTCGCTTTTATCGGGAATGGCATTTTGAGGTAGAAAATTCGAGTGCAGTACCAGAAGCATACAGAAAACCGGCATAATGATTTTCCGATTGATGGGTGGCCGAAACATCAGCGTACCAACAGGCAATATTCTTGTAGTTCAAGGAGAGCATGAAAAAATCTGAGAATTGTCCATTTTGCAATCCGTATGACGAAAATGCCAGTGAGATGATGAACTGGTTGTTTCTTCTCGCGGAATATGCAACGGGAAAGAAAAAATGGGACACTGAAGGATTATGGGTTTGTGAGTCCCATCCAACTATGCCATTTGAACAAGGACTTTCTTTTGACTGCAAATGTGGCGCTCCTGGAATGCCACCGTTTCCCCATAAAAATAACGCCAAAATGAGGGGTGCGCCCTGCCGAACTATTTCAAGGGAGATAATAAGAGAAGAAAGGTAGGTGATGCCCAATGTACTGTGAGCACGGAAGCACTTGGCATATGTGTCCAACATGCAAATCTCAACTTACACCGTCCAACACGGGATTGAGGGGCGTGTCCCCTCAAATCCCTTGTTGAGGAGGTAATATGCAGACGGAGGCGAAATAAGGAGATAAAATGAACACCCATGACATTGCAGTTAAAATCAAATTAACAGAACGGTTGCTTGGGACAGTTCCAAAAGACAAGACGGTTTACGCAACATATATCGGCAATAAAACCACGGAACAAAACAATACAGAAGAAATTGCCACTGTACAGGAAATTGAGGAACGCGGATGGACGGGATTTCATAAAGATGAAAACGGATTGTTTGTTTATGACTATCTTGTTAAGGGATTTTTGAAAAATGCCGCGAATGTTTTAAAGGATTCACTCAAAATTAAAAATGCGCGTGCAAAGATTCAAAACTATGTTTTTGTCATGCCGAGAAAAATATATTTCGGTAAACAGAAACCCGATGGAGTTTTTGAGCGACCGTTACAAGCAATGACTATGCAGGGGCCACGTGTATCATTGGTGCGTAGCGACTATATCGAGGCAGGACTTGAACTGGATTTTATAATCAAGATTTTGGAGCATAAAGAAATTACAGATAATGTTATTAATGAATTGCTGCAATATGGTGAGTTACAAGGTTTAGGGCAATTCCGTAATGGTTCATTTGGTCGTTTCAAGTTCAGTACTGTTTAGTAAAGGTAGAGTACTGTAAGGTAAGGGTAATGTAAAGCAGGGTGGGGCAATGGCAATGTATCGTCTTGTACAGCAACTGTAAGGTGCAGTCAGGTCAGTTTGGTGAAGGTAACGTATCGTCCTGTACAGCAAAAGTGAGGTGCAGTATAGTAATGTGGTGTTGAGGAGGTGATGCCAAATGGAATTTGCGGGTAAACCGTACTCTCAAATGTAGTAACGGGGGTTGCGCATCCGAATAACGCAAACGCAGATTATTTTAACATATTATTGATAGTATCATTCTTCTTATCACTACCGGAACTTGAACCAAAATAATATCCGTAGACATCTTTATATACCGCAATGGCCGCGCCTACGAGCATCCAGAAACCATCTCGCATTGCGTCTTTGGGTTGATAACCGAATAAAATGCAGGCGATAATTCCAACGAAACATACAACAGCAAAGGCAGCCAAAATCTGAGGAACTTTATCTTTCGTCTGAATTTCTCTGTTTCGTGCGCTGGCAATATCTTTATATCTTAAATCTACAATATTAATATCAAGTTCCTTCATCTTAACCTGAAAATCTTGTTCTCCTTTTTTAATCGCAGCTATCATTTCAGGAGTGGCTTTTGAAAGGGCCTTGTTTAGTTCGTCTTCAGACGCATCAGGCTTGCCAAAGACTGCTTGAGAGATAGCCGAGGTAGCGGCACCAGCCAAAGGGCCACCGAGGGCCGTTGCTATCGTCGGGGCCACTGCTCCGATTAGGTCTTTCCAATTGAATGACATAAATTCTCCTTACACATTGGTATAAATTCCATCTTTGAATACCATTGCCTGCATGTTTTGTTTTGCCAACCGGGGAATACTAATATGAATCCATCGTGTTTCCCCCTTCTGCTCAAGGATAATCTGCCCATATTTAAGATTATCTTTTGCCCACTCAAATACTTCTTTATATGTTGCATTAACAGGAATAAAATCCGCCGCCTCGCCTGCTGGATGCTGTGAAGTAGCCGAACCTCCTATTTTCTCATTCACCTGTTTAGATCTAAAACCGGAGGTTATTTTTATTGCCCCGAATTTATTCCGAATAGGCTGAAGAATATACGTTGCGAGAAATAGAAGTTTTTCAAGTTCTGCCTGACCAGGAGTATTATACAGGTCTGTATCAGTTACGGTCAATTCCTCTATACTGAAGTTTTCTGAAAGTTGCATGTTGCCTCCCATCCGCAAGTTTCGCATATCGCGTCTATTTTGACAAGCACGTTACAATTAGGACAGAATCGATAATATCCTTCAGCAAGATGTATCATTTTGATAAGGCCACCGCAAGACCAGTGCAAATTGCGCTCAGAATAGAAATAATAATTGTAGCCCATATAGGAGGACGTTGACCCCAGGATTCAATTTTTTCATGTATTCTCTGTAAATTCAGATTATATGATGACTCCATTTGTTTCATGTCTCCTCTGGTTTCCTTCACGTAATCTTCAAGAGTAATGATGTGTCTTTGCATATCATCATGTTTCTGAACACAAAGTTCTAATGTAACTTCGGCCATAATTGTCCTCTACATACCGAGAAGCTGCTTCAACGCATCGATTTCCGACGGTTGTATTCTATTTACAGGTGTTAAATTACCGATTGTTTTACTTCGTAGGATGTTTTGTATATCTTCATTCGTAATAGTCTGACCCCCAGGACGTACCTCCCATGATGGTGCGGGCAATCCTTTTTGCGGCGACGGCAATTGAGGTTGTTCTACGGGAATAAAGTTAGGTTCATACCCTATTTGCGGACGGTTAGGAATCCCCGGCAATTCTCTCGGCTGTATATTCCTTGCGTCACTTACAGTAAAGTTAGGTTCTCCCTTTGAATAGGGCCGTCCTTTCATTTGAAAATTCGGAGAAATTACAGCAGGTACATTTTTACCTTTAAACAACAAGGATTGTAATGCCTTGCCTGATGCACTTTCAGGAATAAATGCTTCTTTTGAACTTGTCAGCGTATCTTCCAATTTAGACGTTTTTTCAAACATTTTCTGCACTATTCTATTAGGGTCATTAAATCGTTTATAAAGATTGCTTATCCATTTTGCCATGGCAGCCGTTCCGATTAGTTCTGGATTTAAAGATAATATGCCATGCGCCGCAGTACTCCCTGAAAATACATCCGCAAAATCCAGAATGCCCTTTGTATTTTTTCTTGCATCAACAATAGCCCTTCTATTTACATCTTTTTCAATTGCCTTCAATGCACCATAGGAATGTTTTAATTCTTGGTATCCAGACCCAACGGATTTTTCAATCACATCATCAAGGGATTTTCTGAGATTATTCACAATTACAGAATCAACATATGCTTTTGTTGCTGTTTCATAAGATGGATTTTTATAAAAAGCCTCAAGAGTATTATTGAGCGTTGCAATTGCATTCTGTGCTTCTTTTGGTGAATACATCCTTCTTTGAGCAAGAGCTTGAGCGCGTTCCGCCGCATAAGAAGCCGTATTTGGTGCAAGGTCTTGAATAACCTTATTACCTACAATACCATCAAGTTCTTTTGCAATGGGAAATAAATCAACCGTTGTATTTTGCTGTCCTGCTTGTTTTGCTAACGTATCATATTTTTCAAATATTTGGCTTTTGGTCTGGTCGATTGCCTGAGAAAACTGTTTAAGATTTTTAGGCAATCCTTTTACAACTTCTCCATATTCATTTGTTAAATTAAGATTGTCTGCATTCGATATGATATTTCTCACGGCATTCTCAGCCTTATCGCCGTAACCAGTCATTGTTTGAAACGTGGATTTGCCTTCCACCCCCGGACGAATGCCTTTTTCTATTCCTCTTGTAACAACATTCCCGATTTGAGATTCTATTTGTGGCGCAGTCTTTTTTGTGGCAAGAGTAGCAACATCCTTGCCTATATCAATTCCCTCTTTTCCCGCTCTTTGAATAGGTATAACAGATAAGATATTTGCCAAAGCATTTATATCTTTTCCGGCATTTGGATATTCCTGTTCAAACTTTCCATATGCCTCGCCTCCTGTTTTTACAAGTCTTGCCGCTGCTGCACCTGGTTCAGTTTTAAACAGCCATTCAAGACCTTTGCGAACGCCTTTCTTGCCTGCTTCCGGCATAATCGTGTTATATGCTCCCTTGAGGGCTTCTCCGGTTACGTCTCCAATAAGTCCGGCTGATTGTCCTGCTACTCGAAGAGCTTTTTCGGGAGCGGTTCTAATATCTCCTTCAAGTCCCTGTGAAGGTTGATTAAGTTCTTCCGATATGTTGACTCCACGCTTAACAAGTGCTTGATTCGCACGACTGATAAACCCCGGAGGGCCTGATGGTTGCGTAGATGCCGGGGGAGTCTCAATAATCGTCGCTCCTTCAGGCAATCCTGAATAAACCACAGCATCTTCTGGTAAACCAACATAAGGCATTAGTTCCAGCCTCCCTTTCCGTCTGATGTAACCATACGACCATCTTTCAGTCTTGCCTTAGTACCCGCCGGGGCAATCTGAGAATCGCCCTGATTGCTGGTTGCTCTTTTTGTCTGTTTGCCAAAACTTTCAGACAATTTATTAGGAGATTCAGTATTGGATTCGCGTAATATGTCTACGTTAGAATCGTGAATATCTTCAATCCATTTTTTTGTTTCTCTCAGCAAAACCTCAAAGTTTGCCTGTGGATTTTTAAGCATTGGAAGAAGTTGGTCTTCGTAAAATTTTCGCTCTGTATCCGTAACTACTAATCCGCTTTCTGCCCGGAGAATGGCAGCAAGAGTACGACCAAGTTTTTGTTGAAGTTGTGCAATATTGGGTGAATTGGCAATTTTAGAATAGGCAAGTTGCGCCCTTCCCTCTATAGGCCCGGTTACTCCTTTTAAGGCTTCGTTGTAAATTTGTTCTGCTTCCATAATTCCCTTATAGGCTACTCTCGCAGAGGCTAAACTTGTTTTTGAGTTTGCAGGCATTGAATCGAGTGTTCTTTTACTGATTCTTCCTGGGGAAGAAATTGTTTTTATTTCACCACCGCCACGTGTAGGTACAAAGATATTCCCCTTTGTAGGGTCGTCTTCGGACGGTCCAACGTACTGACTCATTCCCGGTTGATCCGTTGACCCATAGGGAATTGGAGCAGGCCCGATGTATCTATTTGTATTCCCTTCAACGGCAAAATGTCCCCATTTGGTTTCCGAGTCTTTTGAGGGCATAACAACACGACCGGAATATCCTTTATTCGGGGCCAGTATATTTTTTAATACTGCCGTTGAAACTTCTTTTGGTTGTTCCTGAAGCGCTTTATACTTAGGATTCAAGATAGGTTCAAGTTGATCTACAGGCCGACGAATTGTTTCAGGAATAGTTGTATCTTCCGGGGGTTGAGTTTTTTCCGGTATTCCGAGGACATTAGCAAGTGAAGTCCCGGCACGTTGTCGCTCTTCTTCCGCCTGTGCGTTTTTCATCTTTTCTTGTGCAACCATACCCAACAAGTGCATAAGTGCAGAAGCCGCAGAACCCGCACCGCCCGCGCCGCCTTCAGAAAGATGCACTTGAGGTAAGTTTAAAACTCCCATGATTAGCCCCCATAATATTTCTTAGCCAAATCCTGCCATCCACCACCTGCACCTGACGACGAAAATTGAGGTGATTTGACTCCACTTTGAATATTTCTGTTTACATTTTGGTAATTCCCAATCATCGACAGTATAGCTCCAAGCCACCCGCCGGTTGCTGCACCTTCCCCTACACCGCTTGCCGACGTAGATTGATTTGATGTCTTGTTGCCTAAATTATAATTATCGAAAGAGTAACCCTGTCCATTATTGGCATATCCCATTTTGACCTCCTATTTAAGAACCAGAACCGCCCCATATTCCTTGTAATAAATTCCTCTGAGAACCGACTGTATATGTGCCTGTTGCTCCTGCTGCCTCAATTTCGGCCAATGCCTGCGCTTCTTCTGAGGTAAGCGCTGCTTGACCTGTCGCAAGTCTACCCTGAAGTTCTGCTAACGTTGTTCCTTCACGTGCAGCCAAATCAGCAAGCATGTTGGTCTGTTGTGCCGTAAGTTGAGCCGTTCCTGTTGCCAAATCACGCTGTAACCCGGAAACAAGTTGTGCTTCATCAGCATCAAGTCCCGCTCTTTGGTATGCTTCTGTATTAAGTGCCGTAATTGCATCCGTCTGTTGCTGTTCGATTAATTGTGCATTGGATATATCAATATCACGAACGTCCCCGGCGCGTTTTTCGCCCAATGTAGTCATACCACGGGCTAAATTCTCCCCTGCCAGCCCTTGCGCGGAAGAATCACCATAATAGGTTTTGAGGGACTTTTCAAGGTCTCTGGCCGAAGTCCCATATTCTTCTCGTGTCCCTGCTTTCATGGCATTGAGCGTACCTTCATCATATCCACCTTTTCCGAGGGCGCGCTGAGTGAGTTCAGCACGAGAAGTTACCATAGGTTCAGTTTCATATCGGCCCTGAGCGGTTTTATATCCTTCTCGTGCGGTATCAACGGCAGTATTCATGCCAGTTGTAAGTTGATTCTGCGCCGTTCCGTATCCGGTAGAGGTATCTTGCCTTGCTTGATTGAATCCGCTTCTGGCGGTATCCATAGCTGTATTCATGCCCGTGGTAAGTTGCTCTCCTGCTGTATCATAACCAGATGAAATGTCTGAACGGGCTTGTTCTAATTGCTGTCGATATTCAGCATTTCTACGATTTTGAGCATGTCCGCTGTCCATGCCTAAATTAGTACCGAAATCACTCCAAAAATTACCCATCTTTCACCTCACGCCAGTACAAAATAACAATAAGTAACCGCCACCGTATTTACATTCGCATTCACGCCGATAGTAATGCCCGTGTTCTGATATGACAGAACGGCATCTTTTACAAACCCCGTACCGGGGATATATGCCACTCCTGGATTCCCGGCAAGCGCAAATACTGAATTCCCCGCTACAGGAAAAGTGTTTCTGCCCAAATCCCCCTGCTTTTGAATATACACGAAAACCGGGGAAACTCCCATAGTTATTACATGGGATACGCGGCCATCTCCAACATACGTCCCGGATTTATACTGTAATCCTTTCGCAAATATGGTTGAAAGCTGCCTATCGAGTTCGCCGATTTTATCATCGGATAGAGGCGGCGTTATTTGTGCCGTTCTGCTAAGCATTGTCTATCTCTCTTCCCAATACTTTATATTTTACCATCCATCCTCGAATAGTCAATGGTTGGCCGCTTTGCGAATTTGCAAACTTCAAAAATATACGTCTTCCAATAGCATTGAACCCCATACTGTGCATTCCCGATGTATTTCCACAATCAATTGTGCCTATAGTGGTATAAACACCGTCCGCGTCTTCAAGACTATAGGAAGCCGTTACAATGGTTCCCGATTGCGGTTTAAACCAGAAAAACAGCGCGTAGAAGCCCTTTTTCTGCTCGCTGATGACACCCGGAGGCAGTTTCGGGTGAGCGCGGTCGATGACGTAACAGGAGATTGCACTGCCATCATCCGACATTCCATCATCTAATTTCCACGTGTAACCGCCATAGCCACCCGCATAAAGCGATTGTTCACCGTTTGAATCCTGCAAAGTCGTTATGACGTTACAGTGAGTATTAGACAGAGACCGCGTTCCCCATTTATCCTGAATATAGTCATACGTTACCATTAAGTCGCTTTCCGTATTACTCCCGGAGGGAATAATCCAGGCAAGCGTATTCAATTTAGGATATACGACTCCATAGGTCTGAGATAATCGGGCTTTATTCAGAGTCCTGAACGTTTTCTCAATAGGAAACGATTTATAGTTGACCGATACGCCATTGTACTGATACCATCCAGACTGCGAGAGAAACATTACGGTATTCCCGGCCACAAGTGTTGATGAAGTGGAGGCTCCCGAAGCTCCGGGAATGGTCATAATGGATTTAGTCGCTATGCAGCCTATGTCCGAAACTGTCCGAGTAAAGGTAAACGACGTTCTATCATCGCCCGTACCGTTCCAAATAGAGTTGCCTTTAAACGCAACTATCATTGACAACATGCGCTTTAAACCCGTAATGACATAACCATCATTTGGGTCAAGGTCCCGGAAGTCGTTTGAATCCACGGCCCCCGGTTTATTCGGCTTCGAGAACCATACCCGACTTGAGTTTTTGGGAGTCATTACCATAACGCCTTTATAGACTTTGGCAAGCAGGGCAGTTGGCGCAACGCCATTCCCGGTATAGTCCACGGCAATGCCGAGACTGGCATCAGTGAAATTATCCGAGAAGGTAGTAGTTCCCGTTCCGACAATATTGTTAACTACTCCGACGTAAAGCGGCAAGCCGCCTCCGTCGGTTGTACGGTAGACATTGATTTTATCCACCTGCACGTCGGCAGAGCATTTGACCGTTACGGTTACGGTTTTATCAGAGAATGCCCCCGTCGTCGTGGAAAGCGTCGGATTCGGATTGCTTTCGTTACCCAGGGCGCTGTTGTAGTACGTGTAAAGATACTGGTAGCCATAAGTTGCAGATATACCCGTACCGCCTAAAGAAGCAGTGGCAGTCTGAACGGGAGCGACGATGCTCATGTTATAACAGGTCGTGCCGTCATAGCGGATATTCGCGTCTATACCGTTAAATAAATACAGTTGGTCATTCAGGATAGACGAATCAAAGAAATCCACAGCAGTTCCCGTTCTCGCCCCTCCGCAATTTGCAAGACTCAAGGCATTCCATACCTGTACCGAGGGAGAATTATATCTATAGATTCCGGTAAGACAGGTCGCTATCTGCTGGCGAGTCAAATCAGTTTTAGGATAATCAAACAGACCCGTAAACACGTTTTCAGCGTTAATGGTGGTATTATATTTCGTGAGTCCCTGCCATTTGGTAATAGAGTCAACTTCGTCGTAATGGAATCCCTGAATATCGTAAAATCCGGGGTCGGGTAAAAATGGATTTTGCTTATTCTGAAATTTCTGCGCCGCGCCAAGAGAGCCGCTTGTATGTTTTTTTCGTATCATCTATTTCCTTTTTGAAGATTTACTCCATACAGGTATTAAGTTCTGGTCAATAGGAACCGTCGCCATAAGTCCCGGCGTGCCTTTGCCGAAAGTTGAAAACCCTACATTCACGTTATTGTCAGGATGCATCGCCTTATAAGCGTCATAGAACGCCGAGGCTCCGAGTATGGGTTTGATGTACTTATTCCCGCTTGACCGCTCCATACCGCCGATGTCGCCGCCGGGAATAGCAGAACCCATCTTATCAACAATATACGGGAAAAGGGTCTTATAGACAGCATTAAATCCGTGCATTTCCGGGCTATCCATAGCATTCGCCATACGGTCCTGCATCTCGAAGCCCGCACCGTGAATGTTAGCCTTCTTCTCAGGAGACAGTCCCTCGTCGTTATAACTTTCAGTGCCAGTCCTATAATCAACGCTTGCAGGGCGTCCCTCTTTGGATGCCTCGGCAATATGCCCGTATGGATGCGCGGCAAGTGAGGAGAATAAACCCGCTGCTATGAGTTTTTCAATGTCCATTTTAAATACCCACTAATATTCCACTAAAATAAGCTTGGTTTACTGCGGGACTTGTCCCGGAAATAGAAACATAAACCTCAAAATAGTCAGTCGATCCATTTGCGCCAACAATTATACAAATTGTTCCCGAACCTATTGATGTATAATTAAGCGACTGAGATATATGCGCATATGCATAAGTACTGCCATTTTTGTATAGATGTATTTCACTCGTCGCTGAAGCGGAGACTCCCTGTCCCATTAATGTAATTGTTAATAAATATTTACCTGCTATAGTTGGAGTAAAACGATAATTTGTAGTATCATAATTGTTATAAGTATCAAAAAGTTCCGTATTTATCTGTACTTTGGTAAGTCCACTTACTGATTGCTGAGCACTCATACGAACTGAAAAACTCGAACCATGATTTCCCGAATGCCACGCCGTATTGCCTGAAATTGTAAATCCAGAAGGTGCATTTTGAGCAAGTAAAGAGGAACTTAATGTAGCTAATCCACTGGTCCCACCTACATCATATCCATCAACTTGTTCGGCATTTAGATTTGTTACTTTTGTCGTACTTGTTACAGTAAACGGAGAAACACCAGTTGCATGTGAGAATGACGGCGTACCTGAAAAAACAGGATTTACCGTAAACTCATGATTCGCGCTTATCGTTCGTGCAATGGTATTGTGGACGTATTGCGAATGGTCATCAGTATCCGTAAGGTGATTCAGTTGAGAATGCGTAAGCAATGCGGAATATTGCACCCATGAAGCTGTTGACGCCGCATAAAAATATAGTATCTCAGGCGTATAATCCGTGCGCATGAATAACTGGCCGTTTACAGGTGTCGGAGAAGTTGGAAAACTTGTACCCGATGGAACCCCGCCTGCCGCAGAGATATTGAAAGCGAGTCTTGCCGCCAGGGACGCACAAGTCCCTTTTAGCGAACAATTTGTGGCCGTAGCCACGCCGAGTTCGTTTTCAATGGCAACGATAGCGGAATTTGGGCCATTGATATGAGTAGCTACGCCTTCGTCGGTAAAATCAGCGATTGCGGTCGCAGTATCAATTGTTGTCGGGTAACTTGTATTGTTTGTTTTGAGGTCTGCCATTTAATCCTCTATGGTTGCAGTGAACCTGAAAATCTTGTAACTGATGCTTGAAGAGTTAATGTACCCGTTCCGACAGCATGAACATATATTTCAAAATAATCGGTTGTTCCGTTAGCATATATCAAGTCTGCTAAGGAACTCTGGAAACCTGTAGATGCAGTTACTGAACCACATTGTCGTAAAAAACTTCCATTTTTAAAAATATCCACATACACCGCTGTTAGCGTTCCTAAAACACGTACCGTGGTATTAAATTGATAATAGCCCGGCACTGTAGGAGTAAACCGGGAAAGTGTAGCACCATGACTGCCGTCATCAGCAGCAAAATTATTATTAGTGTCGAATTCATCTATGCTACCGGAATCAACAAGATTCACCTTCGTATCTACCGCACTTGTAAGAGTCTGATTGCCATATCCTATTGCCGAAAACTTAGGATGCGTACCACCCAGATAAATAGTTTCATTTTTTGGCGCATCCGTAGTATCGACAATGGCCCCACCCTCAAACGGACGGCTAAACGTGATTCTGTTTCCAGTACTCCGACCATCAGTCTCAACAGTCCCAACTTTTGAAAAATCCGCCCACGTGGTTGTCCCCTCAGTATAAATATTCTCAAACTTGTTCTGTGCGCCCTGACATGCTATTGCAGTAGGCCATGACTCTATGCCAGCTATTCCAAATCCTGATTTAAACACATTGCTGGCAACATAGCCTGGTGATTGATGTGGAAGACCTCCAGGATAATAAGTATCACCGACTGGAATATCCACCCGTTCTAAGGTGATTGCCGTAGTTGAATACTCATCTTTTATTAAACTTCCGAGTTTTATGGTGTTGGCATTTACCCACCCATGAACGTAACTCGGCCCGGCCAAAGAGCGAAAATATGACCGCAGTATGATTGGTGTAGTAACTGCTCTTACAGTTTCTATTTCTACCAAATTATACGCACAGCCGCCAGGTACGGGTTCAGTAGGACCATCAGGATCAGCGGTATAGGTAGGGTCTCCACGCAACTCTACTGCTATCTCAAAATTTCCCATACGATAAATATTAATATAGGATTGATAACTCCCATTGAGTAACAACCCTGTTTTACCAGCTCTTGTCGCTCCGGTAAGATTGGATGTAAAAAGATTGATGTTCTTGGCTCGATATGATCTACCTCCACGATATGGAGTAGTAATTGCCGCGCCAGTTCCGGTATAAAGCAATGGTGCTTTATTAAAATCAACCTCAACGCCAGGATATAGAATTATAGGGGTAGAGAACGCCGTCCATTCTGTAAATACCGTATGCGTTGTCTTGTTATATGGTTGAGATGGAACAACAACTTTGCCGCCATCACTGTCAGTAAACGTAGTTGCTCCCGTGTATTTTGGCAATGATAATATGGCCTTGTTTATTTTTTCGCCTATATCCGTACCGTCCCACCACAAGGGATTAACGTGCTGCCCAAGCGCAAATGTTACATCTCCTGCACTGAAGCCTGAAAATATTTGGTATGAACCAGCAGAGGCAGGAACACTGAATACAAGAGTATAAGTAGATGCTTTGGTAATCATGCCGCCTTTGGCAATAATTACAGAGGAGGACAAAGTAGTATTGGCTGCAAGAGTTATATTGCTTGCTATTAAAAGATATTGTCCAGCCGCCGCCGCTGCTGCATCAGCAAGCGCCAGAGTTGCATATGACCGTACATCTATACTACTTGTCAAAGAAATAAACGTATCAATTTGAGCATGAGTATTAGTCCCTTTATCAGTTAAAGACGTATGTGATTTTGTAGTGATGTCGGCAATATTGGAAGTGGTTTTATCTATTTTGCTCCAACTTACGGAATCTATCTGCGCATCAACAATACTTGAATTCTGGATAGCCGTATTGGGAATTACGTTAGTCTTGAACAATCCCGTAACTAAGTCAAAAAACGGAGAAAAGAAATTTCTTAATTCCGTTCCCCAGGAATCTTTAGACCCGCCTTGTGATGGAAATATCGGCATTATTACCCCGCTGTATAAGTTACCGTTGTCGCTGATTCATCAGTAAAGGTAACGGTAGTGCTGTCATCGCTTGTACCGAATTTACCCATACCGAAAAATCCTATTCCGAATTGCCCTGAATATGAAACCGTTGTGGGCGTGGTATCAGCGGTATATATCTCCGCGATTTCTCCCCATATAAAGTTTCCCCACTTTATGCCGGTTCCGTATTTGATGATGCAACCTCTTTCGCTTTCTGATTTTCAATCATCAGAAGATTTATCTGTTTTCTAAGCATGATATTTTCAACTGTGAGACTGCCGATGATTTCATAAAGATTCGCTTCCATTAATATCCCTCCAAATAGCCGCTTACCGGATTTGAGTCATCACTTCCCCTGCTTATCAGCGTTTCAATCAAATCAGTTTTTCTCGTGTTGAATAAATCCACGAATATTTTCGGGTCATCGCCGTTCTGTAAAAGAGCAAGGCAAACCGTCCAAAAGACAACCATATCGTGAAAATCTTCAGGTGCATTCGGTGAATCTACGTCAGTGGCAAGCGAAACCTGTCTTACATCAAAGTAAATCCGCATATCATACACAGCGTCGGGAATGGGGAGTAAATCAAACTGTGTCCCGCGCACAAGATACCCTTCCGGTTCCCCCGGAGTAGTATATGGCCATGCACCATATGCCTCGACACGAGGGAAACGAATCTCTTCTAATTTCGTAATGTCCCCGGCATCAGACGGATTATAGACTTCCATCCGCCGTATGAATCTGCAATTCAGCGGCATGGCATAAGACTTTGTGCCCGAAATAGTCTGAAACGTTGAACTCGTAGTAAAATAGTCCTCTTTAGTTGCCGCGATTATTGAACTCACGTGTTGAACGGCTAAATCGATGCAACCATTCAGCCCCGTATCAGTCCACGTTCCGGGAGTCAATTCGTTTATAAGCGTTCTTACTGAAGTTCTTATTTCTGAACGATTCATTTAAACCTCAAAAGAAGGGGGCCAAAATTATCGGCCCCCGCAATTTTCTACCGCTCCCACCAATTCACTTCTACTTCAGCTTCCGGCGAATTGCTCATCGAGCCTCCCCAGGTATAGACCAGGAGTGAACTACCAGGAGGTATTACAGCCGGAGGCGCTGAAACCGTATGGTTGATGATTGTCGTGCTTCCGATTTGACTGTTGTTACAGGAAATATCGGATGCGCCGAAGGCAATAACATACTGGTCAAATGCAACGGGTATAGCTGCGCGCAATACACCACGCGCTACTTTGCGCACACTTGCCGAGGCCGCCGGTGCCGTAATCGCGCCGAAATACACCGAGGCGATTGACGATGTGCTGATGCCCATGTTTACATTCTTTGGAGTAAGTGCAGTTCCGCCGGAGGTATATCTGTTGATATTGTCGAGTAATACTGCGTACTCAAGTTGAGTTGCCGCCGTCCCCCCCGACGTTACCAGCAATTTCAGGTAATCGATTATAAGATTGACGCCTCCCGCTGCCGCGCCATTGTAAATGACCAGTGTCGGCGTAGTTGCGACCCATGCCGTCTGCGTGTCCCCGCCGATGGTAAGTCCGGTACTGATTGCGGCATTTGCCGCCGTGTAATACGAGCCTTCCTCAGCCAGACCATGTTTTGTGCTGGTAAGCGGAATTACCATGCCGTCCGCTCTGCTCCCCAATCGCAGATATGCGTCTGAACCATCAAGGTTCTTTGCCGGCAACTCTCTGTAAACCTTGCCCCGCAGGGCTTCCTGTACGATTACATTGCTCATCTTTGTTTCTCCTTTTCAGTTAATTGTTTTAGTAATCGACTACCACTGTTACAGAATAGTCGTCTATCGAGGTCGTTGCTCCCGTTGTTACCTTCAGATACAGAACTTCACCCGCGATAAAATTAATCGCCGATAACGTAGTACTGAGCGTGCCGGTTATAATCGCGTCTGAAGTCATGTCCATTGCAGCCGACAAACAGGACGTGGTGGATGCCGCCGCCGAACTTCCTGCGGCCCCGCTTTTAAACACATCGAGTTGCGCGGCATTCGACCCTGTCTTTGTGCCAATCCAGCCCGTTATACTCTTAATCTTTCCGGGCGACGGCATTACAATGCCCGTTAAAGCAACTGCTGTTGAATCTGCGGCAATCTGCGTATCCCCTCCCTGAAATTGTACGAGTCTGTTTCTAATCATATTGTTTCCTCCTGGTCATGTACCCTTCTCCTGTCATTGACAGTAAAAGTTGTTTCATGCCTTTCCGGTTGATGTAATGAAACTCTCTCCCCAAGTCCGTATTTCAATCTGACATACGCTTCATCATGGAGACCTTCCATATCGTTGCGATTGTCCTTTTCCTGAATCTTTTCTCTTTCCTCAATGGCATCATCGAGTCTACGGTTGAGTTCTTTCGCCCCGCCCTGTTTAGTCGGACTCATACTGTATAGGTCTTGAAGCACCCATGTCCCTATTGTTTCCATTTGTCCGATAGGAATTGCCTTGATAAGATATTTCTTTCCCTTGAGGTCATGACCCACTACTTCCCATTGCATCTTGCGGGCGTTATACACAAAGTCGAGTCTCTTATCAAAGCGTTTCAGGTCTTCTCGAAAACTCTGCGGTGTCATAGATTGTTACTCATGAAGTTTTCCTTATCGTCTCCGCCGGGGTCAAGATTTATGGTTGTCTTGTTGATGAGCTTGCCATCTACCATAATCTTGTCCTTGCCGAGACCATCCGTCTGCTTCATCTTCTTTACTTCATCCTCTTCCAGGGGTTTATGAGGGGTTTCGAGGGCAGTCCCAATGTCGTCTTCGATGTAAACCTTGCTGTCTAAAACTCCGCCATGTGTCGCGCTCCAACGCAACGCATGTTGAATCTTGCCGAGTTCCGCAATATCACGCGGGACTTTTAACCCCTTTTTCGGATGAATCTCTCTCAAACGACTGTCGTGCATCACACCGAGCTTTTCACTCGTTCTCGATTTCAGTGTAACAATATCGGAATAGAAATCATCTGCCATGTGTTCTCCTTACGCCCGATTAGGCGGCGGCCCTGTAGAATAGGGGCGGGTTGTTCCCGCCCCGCTTGTTTAGTAACTTGCAACGTAAATCGTATTCGCCGTAATCCCGTCCATGCGGAAACAGGTTGCCGGTTTGCTACAGTGGTAATTCAGCCATCTGCGATAGAAGGCACTCCACACGTCAGTACTGCCTACCTGCCTGAGAATGGCTCCGGACTCATTCGCCCATTCACCCTTTACCTGTGTGTACTTCTTCATGTATCTCTTGTCGAGACCGATGATCGTGCCATAGGGATGATACTTTGACTCCATCACCGGCTTATTGGCGAAAGTTATATAGTTCCCGGATTTTCCACCCTTGCCCTTGCCTGCAATCGTGCCGCCATCAGGTTTAGTCAAATCTGAACTCGAATACCGTCTGTCGGCTTCGAGGAGTGCGAGATAAGACCGACGGACTGCATGATGGCAGGTAAAGGCGTCAATCTGCGCATCACCCAACTGGTCGGCAAGGTCTACATTCGTCTGAAGCGCATCGAGTGAAAGCGCGCCTACAGCCGATTGCACTCTGCTTTTAAGTTGCGGGTAAGTATCACGGGACAGACCGGAAATCGTGGTAAGATAGGTTGTATCGTCAACCAGACCGAGAAGTCCCATCGGTTCCCTGTTATATCCGGTTCCCGCTGCCGTAGTTTCAGCCGCCGTATTGCATCTTACGATGTAATCATCGTTCGTAAGTGTTACGGATGCTGAAGTGTAGCTCAATCCCGTACTCGTTACCCCCGTCACGGTATGGACGGTCCCTGACCTCATGGTTCCATCAGCGGGATTGATACAGGCAAGAATCATATTCTTGCGAATATATCTTGCTCCACCGGCAGTCCCTACTACGCCGCCGGGATTGTCAACAATTACGGTAGTAACGGCCCCGGTGCAATTCACATATGCCAAAATGCCCTTACCAGCTCCGTAGAGCATACGCGACTGTTCACGTTTGAGGTTTGTAACGACGGTCTCCATCGACATATTCATGGCGTTCTTGAATGCGCCCTTAGAGGTCTCCGCTCCTTTAATCATCTGCTGTGTCATTTGGAATGACGCATTCAGATACTTCATACCGATAGCGAAGTTCTGAGGGTCAAAATTCCCGGCTGTCGGCAGGTTCCCGCCTTCAGACGTTGCTCCCACGCCCTCGTTATAACTCATGTTGGTCATCTCGATTGCCTGACGACCTTCCCATTGAGCGTCTTCAACTTCCTCGAAGAGTTCCTGAACCGGGTCAAAAGTCGTTACCTGGTCGGTTACGTTCGCTTCATACACGTCCTTGAGGATTTTATCCAGATTTGTTAAGGTTTCACCCATCGCTGTTTCTCCTTATGATGTGTCTGACCTGAAGTGTTCCCATGCTACGTCTCCAAGTTGAGACATTGTTTTTGATTTCATATCTACTTCACTTTGCTGCGGCGCTCCCTGACTACCCAATCTCACAAAGGGCTTTGGAGTTGATTTTGCCGGTGCGAATCTTGACAGGAAATCCTTATTGTTGACAATAAAGTCGTCAATGAATGAAAAATCTCCATTGGCGAATTCCTGCTGTTGTTCAGCCGACAAATCGTACCAGATAATTTTCTCCATGCGATCCTGGTCTTTCTTGTCCAAAGTAATATTCGGATAGGCCTTTTTTAATTCACCACTAAAATAAGTGGATGCTTTATCCATCCTTTGCGAGATGGTTTGCTCACGAAGTTCCGCAAGCCCCTGTTCGTAAGTCCCGAATTTCTCAAACCGCTTGTCAAATTCCGCTATTTTTTCCAAAGCGGCCTTGATTTTCGGAACTTTTGAAAAAAGTTGATTCTCTATTTCCGGGTCTCCGTTGGCGTCTTGAGTGCGTTTTCTTTGTTCTTCAACGGCTTTTTCCCATGCGTCAAGCTTCTGCAACCGGGTTTGAAGGTCGGGAATTTTACCGAGCTTTTTATACTCCGCAAATTGACCATAGACCTTGTCAAATCGTTCGCGGGGAATAAAACGACCATCCTCCTGTGGTTGTTGCCCCTGTTGTATCGAAGTTTGCTCTCCTGTCCCTTGTTCACTTGTTTGACTCCCGGATTCTCCAACTTGTCCTTCTGTTACTACGTTTTCATTTTCCATATTCCCTCCACGCCCTTCAAAGCAGGCGACGCTTAGATTACTCCCGTAAGCCGGAGACGCTATTTACTCCCGATTAAGCCCGGAGACGGCTCTTACTGTGTCGGTTGCTTCTCAGCCGGTGCAATTGCTGCCTGAATCTGTCCGCCTTTCGGCGCAATCGCATTGCTTTCCTTGTTGCTCATCGTTTTGCCGCCATTACCACCCGGAGGCGGAGGCGGCAGGCCGGTATTCATCATTGCCTGCTGATTCATGTCGTGTTCCGCTATATGCCGGGTCAAAAAGTCCAGATATGGCTTGCCTTCAGGACTTATGGCGAATAAACGATGTTTGGAAATATGAACCACGTTGTTTTGCACGAACGGAATGACTTTTATCGGCGGTTGCCCCATCATTTCCATTTGTCCTACCTGATTCGGGTCAATTGTTTTCAATAATTCGTTTTCCCGCACTGCATCCAGCACGTCCGCCGTCAAATCACCCGCATAATCTTCCAATTTAAGCTCTTGTAGGGCCTTCATGCGTATCATAGGGTCATTCATATCGATAATCCCGGCCTGGATAGCCCCGGTAAGCCGTGTCTGCTTGATATGCTGACTTCTCGGAACGGTAGAGTCGGATTCTATCCGTACATTGATAGCCCCTGAGAAATTAGCCGCCGAAAAACTCTTCATTTCCCACTGAGAGGACTCACCCTTGCTTACATACTTACGTTCCATACCGTAAATCCTGAAAAGTTCCATTTGAGTCTTCATCCAACGCCGCCAAGACTCGGCATTTGCCCTGAGAGTAGGGCCAAAACGGGTCAATCCCTGTTCGATAAGGGTCTCAATGGCGATATTCGGCGCACCAGAGTATGGTGTCTGTCCTTTCAGGGCCTCAAACGTATTAGCAAGCTCTTCGATGTCTTTATTTATGTTCTCCCGCCAATCAAAAACAGAATGCGGAATATTTTCTCCGGCTACTCGTGAAGGGGCGGTCTTATTATCTCCCATCGAGTGATACTTAATCTGTGCTCCCGGTTCGCCGGAGAAATTTTTTACAATTGTACCTTCAGGTAGAAGCCAAACAGGAGAACTCATTCTCATTATGATGAGTAGAATCATCGAATCGAGACGATTTAATTGTTCTTGTTTGGAAATAATGTCGTGCATCGGAGTGGAACCGATAGCAGACCCCGGAACCGAATCAAATTTAAAGTGTTCCACGGGGAACATTGTCTTTCCATCCGATGTTTTATCCAATTCCCGTTTATCTAATATCTTTCCATCTCCCATTACGGCAAGCAATCCATTCGGATATTTTTCATTCGGCCTGAAGATGCCTATTTTTATAACAACCCCCCGGCTTTTACTGTTCGCCCTGAAGGTTGAAGACGAATTCTGAGTTGTAAAAGCCATTGATTCAAGAAAAGTAAGCCCCAGTTCATTTGATTCGCTGTCATTTACCTCAACACCATAGGCCTTTTTGATATATCCCTTGTCTTTTCGACAAACGATTACCAAAGACTCCTGATTGTCTATGTCTTCGATGGTAAGATTGCCGTAAACTTCAAGCGGGCTGTAAACATCGGTATAAAGAGTCGGTTCTCCGCTCTCTTTTGCTTCAACGCCGGATAGAAAATAACAGTTTCCGGTATACGTTACCCATTTTGATTGTTTTTCCCGCAATCTCTCGATATTATTTTCTTCGCAGATGACGGGTTCTAAATCATCACAGGTTTTTGCCGTGATAATGTCCATTTCGCTGTCGCTTGCAGGAGTGAAATTCCAATTCGGTTCAACACGGGACAGGACGGAGGCTATACGTTCCCCGGTTGCGGCAAATTTATTTGTAACCGGTTTAGGGACATACGGTTTAAGATTCATTTTTCGCCAGGAATTTGATTTCTCATCCATTATTATCCACTGGATGCCATGCCGGAAAAGAATGTTACGATACCAGTTGCACTCAAAGTTCGCCCTGCCGTGCTTGTATTTATCGAACGCATTGTTTATGTCGTTGATGATTTCAGAATCTTCCGGGAATTGCGTTCTCTGTCCCATCATATTGTCGGTAACAGGGGGCATTCCTGAAGTCATATCGGGCATTGCACCTGGATTCATTCCCGTCATCATGTTGTTAGGTATTTCCATTATTTTGTTTCACCTATCGGGACTTCCTCGAATATATTCAGCATCGAGGCCATATCGATTGAGCGTTCGCCTCCAACTTCCTCACGCACCGGCTGTACGCCTTCTTTTTCGAGCACCCGGTCAATGGCGCGTTTGTATTCGCGTTTGTATTCTGCTATCTGCGAATCTTTCTGCACGAGTTGTTCGCGGAGAAAGGCAATCATAACGTCTTTTTGCGCGCACACGTGGCACGTACGCAAATCCTGAATCTGTATGTCTCTTGCCGCACATCCTTTGCATTCAAACATCATGGTCTCCTATGCAAAAAATTCCACTACCCAATTATCGACTTGATTTTCTTTTTTTCTTATAGCCATCCAGTAATCACGGGACATCTGATTTAAACCCGCAAGGTCGGCGGGGATTGCATCGTCATCATCCGAATCGTCTTGTACGGGTGTGCCGTAATCACGAAGCAGGTCAAGCATATAGGCTGTGGGGTCAATCAAATCATCGTGTTTTGCCTTTGGAAATCTGATAGCTTCCTCGATAAAATCCTCTTTAATCGGACATTCCTCGGCGATATACATTTTTCGTCTTCGTGCCTGTGGTTCCATAGCAAAGACCCTTTGAGTCTTGGATCGGCCTTCAGGTTTTGTATCAACAATAGTTGAATACATTCCTTTCTTTCTCATTTCTTCACTGAGGTAATGTTTCATATTTCCCATACCGGCGCGTTCAACGCCGGTAATAAAGGGTTTATACTTCAAAATAAAGAGCATGGCTTCTTCTACGGCTTCGGTCGGCGATACTTTTCCGTGAAATCCATCGAGCAGCATCCAGTCCTGTTCGGCATTCATCGCCCATACAACCTGTCCTACATAATCCGAATCGCGTTTGGAAGCGGTTTCAGCCGTCGGGTCTCCGGCGGGGTCAATCAACAGATAATTGCGGATGCTCCTGAATTGCGCTCTTGGGATTATGGTAAAATATTCCCGCCTGAATTTAAAGGCGTCCGCAGCCACGGCGTCCAAAAGATACTGGCAGGAAAACATATCGGCTCGAAGAGTCTTTTTCCGCAAATCAATTTCATTTTGCGGCAGGGCAGTTGGATAATTCAGCGTTATCCCGTCTTCCTTATAAATGCTTTGCAGGAATATTTCGGGATTGTTCTCGTCTTTAAGCCAGGTATGCACATCGGAGTCGTTCCAAAAAACTCCGGCAACGCATATTTTCCCGCCTTTGGATTTTAACGGCAGAAGATTTCTGAACTGGTCTTTTACTTCTTCTATCTGGTCTTTGGTCTTAGTATTCTTCTCGCTGTGCAAATCATCAGGGAACATCCAGTCGTAATGCCGGGAGTTGACGACGACATCGAGTCCGGCAGTTTCAACAGTGCCTTCACGGATAGCGGTATTGTTTCTTTGCGCGGAGACAAACAGATTTTCATTCCACGGCAATCCTTTTTTACTACCATCCAGGTCTCCGTAACATAGTCGGAATCGTTTTGCCTGCTGGATTATCCTTTTTATAACTGCAAGTCTTTTCTGCGCCTGTTCATGCACCTCGGCATATAGAAGGATTCTCACATCGGGATTTTTTATGATTATCCATAGGACAAAGGCTTGAAGGACGGTTGATTTCAGCGTATCGCGGGGTGTAAGGATGAGCGCCAGCCACGTTTCGGGGTTGGGATTGTTATAGAACGCCTGAAGATGATTGCAAAGGCTGTGCTGGTCTTCAGTAATGCGAGGGCCATTCTGGTCGGGATTTTTCCCAAACTCGCAAATATAATGGGCAAAGTAGAAGAAGTCATCTTCCGCCTTGACCTTCATCATTTTTGCAAGCTCTATGAGTTCTCTATCTTCCGCCATGTGATTAAACAAAAAAAAGGGCCGCTGCATCCCGAAGGATACAAACGGCCCTGATTGTTTCAGTAGCCAAAACTATTTTAAATGACCCCTCGGCGAGTCGTACTCCTCCGAGGGTTGCCGATGCTGTAGTACAGCTACTTCGGACAGACTAAACTATTTATCAAATGCTCCTAAAATCCATTTTAACTGTAATATTTGAGTTGTAGTCCTTTCTCTGTGTCTTTCCAATTTTTCTATATCTGTAAGAGAATCAATTCTTGGCCATGAATTTTTCGTATTTTCATCTAATTCAGCGTATTTTTTTTCAAGTTGTGCTAATCTTTTTTTTATTCTGTCTTCTGTTATCATTATTAAAATTTTATAGTCGGATGCAAAATCACCCGAATGAGTTTTCCTTTTTGATATTCCGATTCTACTTTACCGTAAAATTCGTTTTTTTGAAGTTGCATATCCATTTCCACTAACTTTTTATGTTGTGGAATTTCATCGGTTCCTATTTCCACGGCAATGAATCGAATCATAGTTTAGTTGGCGCATCGTGTAATTGTTCCAATAATTTGCGCAATTCAATCGCTTCCTGTCTGGGTAAACTGATACTATTATTTAGTTGCAAAATGACTATAGACTCATCTTCATAAATCTCCAAATGGAATTCTTTTGAAATTATTGTATGAATTAATTTCATAATTGCACAACCTTACTTTCTGCAATGTCTGCATCTATTTTCATAGAAAGTAATTTAAACATGGCGTCCGGGGTATTATGCTCAATCTTTTCAAGATATGTAATGCGAATCATAAAATACGGCCCCTTGAACTTTTCCGGCATAGAGTTGGGAATAGAAAACCAAAAAGTGTCTGTTTTATTATCCGGGCCGAAATCACGAAACCTCGGTGGCTGTTGTGTATCTTCAATAATCTTCATGCCCACGTTACCCGGACCTTCTTCTTAATCTTCACGCGGGGAATCTTGATGGCCTTGACCTTCTTCCCCTTATAAAGCGGTTTGACTATGTCTTTGAAGCTCATTCCCAAAACCCCTGTTTTATGAATTTACCATCTTTGTCAAATTTTATGTCTGAATAAAAACCGCTATACCCATCAAATTTATCGTTATCGCCATTATTAAGATAAAGATAAAAATTATCTGGATTAAAAGGGCTCCCGTTTTTAGGAATTAACTCAATTCCTAAAGACTCATAAAGTTGTATGAATTTCTCAAGATCGGTCATTTTGTAAAAACATCCTTTATTGAATCCTCCGCAAGCATATATTTTGAAACAGTGGGTAAATAAATTTCATATAACAGGTCATCAAATGATTTAAGAGATGGAGCATAAAAAGCATCTCTTTCCTTTTTAGGCCATGTAGCTCTATCGAAAGCAAGGTCAAGCCAGTTCATTATCCTTCCAATTCGACAGTTGGAATATCCGTCCATTGAGGTTTCCATTGTCCATCTATCATTATAAAATCATCACAGAATTGTAGTATAAGTTCCCCTCTTTTTTTTACAAGTCTATAGGATGATACACGAGGAGCATCAAAATATCGAATAATAGTGCCCGGCTCTGCACTACAACCTTTGTTTTCCCAATCATTCATTATCATTTCCCCTTTGCCGCATCCACAAACCCCCCGGATTTATGTCTTTCTAAAGGTTATGCCGAACCAACCCAAATTCAACCCAATCCCCGTATCAAAATTACATCCACACTTACAAGGTTTAAATAGATAAACCCCCCAAAAAGAATGATAACATTTCTTTAATTTTCTATTTATCTTATGGAATTTTATTTTCATTATTTTCTTTTATTTTTACAGATAATGCTTTTTTATATTTATCACACATTTCCTTTGATAATAAAAATATTCCGTTTTGAGGAAAATCAGAGTTTTCAATGAACTCCATATCCCCTGTCTTGATATTTTGGAGTTCAACCATCATTTCACCACGTCTGCAAATCCACCGCGCTTTTCTTTCTCTTGCCGGGCCTTTTCCTCTTTCTTCCGATGCTCCTGTGGACTCATCCATTTCCCCACCGGAACCCATTGCTGCAAGTAATCATCCCACTTCTCATCAGCGGGAGTACCTGAAGGCAGCGCATCCTCTTCCTTTGCAGGCGGTGGAGCAACGGCCTGTGTGGACGGCGGTACATCAACGGCCTCATCAATCTGTTTCTTCCTGCCCCCACGAACCAAATCAGCGAGTGTGCTCATTTCCCCTTCTTTCCTTTTGCCGCCATCTCCTGGAATCCCGTCTTGCCGTATTTCTTCCTGCCAATATAGGCGGCTAACCCGCCGGGACTCGTAACTTTAGGTTTCCCCGACAACTTTTTCTTCATTGCTGCAAATCTTCCACCTTGCCCCACGGGGGCCTTTGCATCAGGCTTTGCCATTCTTCACCTTCCTATAGTGGTAGTGGATTCAGATACCAGAATATTAAAAAGAGTACGAAAAATAAACCACTAAGAAACCAAACACGCCACTTACGACGACTACGCATAAATACCCAACTTATTGCATCGACATGGTCATCATGTGAACTCGATGGGAAATTCTTAAATTGGTCTACATAACGTTGTTTCATGCGTTCCTCATCGGCATTTATATAACCTCAACCCTATATCCCGAATACAAATTGCCATCATCACAAGGCAAATCAGTGAAAGTTTCCCATTCACCCTTAATCTCCAATCCCTTGCGTCTGGCAAAAGACAACGCCGCACAAATAGCGTGATTCTTATCTTTTATTCTTTCAAATCTGTTTTTGTCTACATAGGCAAATAAATACCTCACGGCAATCCCTCCCGCTGCAACCGATGATGATAAATCATATGCTCAGAATGACTCTCAAACAACATCAAATTCCCCTTGTCATTATTCCCGTCATTCCCATCCTTATGATGTACAACCTCATCACCCAGAATCTGTCTCCCAAGCTCCTCACTCATTACTATCCTGCCAATCCGTTGACCCTGCCGCCACTCCCGATAAGCAGGATTACGACGGCTGGCATAGTAGCACTCAGGAGAACAAAACCCCCGGAATCTCTCCCTCCACCGCTTCCTCGTAGTCGGAAACATCTTCCCGCATTCAACATTAGAACATTCAATCTCGAACCTCTCAGCCTTACTCCGGTCAATCCCATACTTCTTCAGGTAATACAAAACCGTCTGTCGAGTCGTACCCTGCTCTTTAGCTATCTCCGCCATCGTCAAATGCTCAACTAAGTATTTCCGCTCAAGTTCCTCTTTGGTAAACATGAATTGAGCTTATCATACCATGCGCATTATGTCAAGCAATATCTGAAATCAATGCGCGGATTAAGAGTGAGGGATACCTCCCCTATCTACCCCTACCCGGCCCATCTGACTGTCATACCCCCCCTGCCTCCCACCTGAGCGTGCATGTGCATGTGTATGAGTACTCATACTCTGATTTACATAATCGCTGTCTCGATAATATGTATTATGTAGGCTCTAACCCATTGTAATCATTGACTTACCAGCCCTAAACTGCGACGTATGTCTTCCCGCTCGTCAGCCGTGATGTCGAGGTTAATGGATAAACTTTTGTTTTCATTGAGATTAATTTTCGGCTCGACTCTATCCAGGATTTGAGCACCTGCGGTGAGAATATCAGAACATTTTGGTGGTCCGGATGCTCCGACGGGCTTCCCCTGCACAATATTTTTTATCGCTTTTTTTGCAAGCGCGGTGTAGGGCGCAAGTATAGATTTTGCTTTTTTTTTCTCAATTAGATATCCGTTGGCTTTTGTTACTCCGATAACTTTTGCGGCTTGCGGAATAGTGAGGCCGGTTTCTCTGAGCGCGTTGAAAACAATATGATTTTTTGCAGGGTTGGAAATTGGACGGAATGATTTTGTGGGGATATTCGTGAAATCATCGATGATGATTGGTTTAGAGTCAATTTTTTCTGTGTTACTTTCTACGTTTTCGTAACACGGGCTTGGGCCTGTGATATTATTGTGTACGATTTTGTCAACGATTATGTTGGATTCGTTTGTCATCGTGTTACGATTTTTAAATGCGTGTTATCGTCTTACTTCTGTCTTACCTGCGTGTTACTTTTTTTTTTTTTGTACTCAGCGAAGAAGCGTGCATTACGTCCTATTGTTGAGTTTTGAAAAAATAATCGCCAGTAATGGAATGAGTCCGCGACCGTCTTAGCTCCCATATCGCTTGCCAGTATTG